>Ga0209534_10000058_pt1 | contig 128292 bp, 120 predicted proteins | sample COG_07_FD_184751 | JGI IMG/M metagenome (GOLD analysis project Ga0209534, IMG submission 184751) | Pelagic Microbial community sample from North Sea - COGITO 998_met_07 (SPAdes) (version 2) | ecosystem: Environmental > Aquatic > Marine > Neritic zone/Coastal water | place: Helgoland, sampling...
GGTTATCATCACACACATTATAGATAGCTCCTTTTCTTGGTGATTTTATTGAAGCTAGTAATGTTTGCGCAATATCGTCTACATGTATTCTACTAAATAGTTGCCCTTTTTTAATAATACGCCGAGCAGTGCCATTGCGAACTTTGGAAAAGGGGCCTCGTCCTGGACCATATATACCAGCTAACCGAAATATATGTAGATTCATATCTAATTTGGTCCAAGAATTCTCAGCCATTTCACGAAACTTTCCCCTTTGTGTGCTTGGAGCGAGTGTTGTTTCTTCATCTACCCAACCACCATTATGATTTCCATAAACTCCAGTAGTTGAAAGATAGCCAATCCACTCAAATGTACTGTTCAAGAAAATATTACTATATTGATTGAGTACAGGGTCGCCTGTGGAATTAGGTGCCACAGACGTAAGTACGTGTGTGGCTTTTTTGAAATATGGTGTTAAATCATTACCCGGCCATATAATTGCATTTACACCTAATTTTTCTAATACCACGGCATTTTCTTTTGTGCGAGTCGTCCCGTATACTATCCACCCTGCTTGGATCAGCTTTATGCTTAAAGCTGATGCTGAGAAGCCGTGGCCTATACTTAACAAAACTTTAGTCATTCAAATGCCCTTTTAGTTTTGAAACCGCCCAATTAGCTGCATCTTGGACTACAGGGTTTAAATCAGACTGTAATTTTTTAGCATTGTTTATTAATTCCTTGTTACCAGAATTGCCAATTGCGTATAATACATTTCGAACAAAACGATCCCTACCTATTCTTTTAATTGGACTTTTCGAAAATAATAAGCGAAAATTTTTATCGTCTAAATCAACTAACTTTTCTAACTTTGGCGCTTTCAGCTCTGTTCGGGCGTGGTATCCAATTTCATTTGCTTCTTGTGCAAACTTATTCCACGGACAAACTGCAAGGCAATCATCACAGCCATAAATACGATTTCCTAACTTTTCTCTAAGGCTTAAATCAACTGGACCAGAATGCTCAATTGTTAAGTAAGATATACATTTTCTAGCATCTAATTCATATGGTGATGGAAATGCAGAAGTAGGGCATATATCCAAACACGCTGTACAAGTTCCACAATGATCATTCTCAGCTGTATCTTTTGGTAAGTCTAAAGTGGTAAAGATTGCCCCTAAAAAGAACCAACTTCCAAGATCACGCGATACTAAATTGGTATGCTTTCCTTGCCACCCCAAACCAGCCGCAGCTCCTAAGGGTTTTTCCATAACTGGAGCTGTATCAACAAAAACTTTAATTTGAGCATCATTTTCTTGTTTAATTAACCATCTGCCTAATCGTTTAAGTTTTTTTTTCACTAGCTCATGGTAATCTTGGTTTTGAGCATATACGGATATGGCCCCATGATCAGAATAATTCAATATTTCCATTGGATCATGTTTAGGAGAGTAGTTATCAGCTAACATTATAATAGATTTTGCTTCTGGCCAAAGAGCCGCAGGGTTACCCCTCCATTCAATTCGTTCAGCCATCCAACTCATACTACCATGATGATTTTTTTCTATAAAACTATTTAATTTAGATGCTGCATTTGGAATGTCTGAAGGACTACATATACGCATCATAGAGAATCCAATCTCTTGTGATTGCTCCAATAATGATTTTTTTAAAATGTCATTCAAAAATCAAGGTCCGAGTAATGCTGTGGTTGAGGAAAACCAGAAATTTGATCAACTAATAAACTTCTAAACGCAGGTCTACATTTTATTTTTGCATACCAGTCTTTAACTGTTGTAGATCTATTCCAATCTACATCAGAAATATAATCTATACATGATATTTGCGCTGCTGCTGAAAAATCAGCCATACTCATACTATTTCCAGCAAGCCATCTACGGTTATCTAACAAAGCAGCCATATAATCTAGATGAAATTTAATTCTTTTCGAACCTTTTTTTACATTTTGACTATCAGGATATCCTATACCTTTAACCTTTTTCATGATGCGTTCACCTAATAAGTTAAGCGTAACCTCTTTATAAAATGAATCATCAAACCAGTTTACTATTCTTCTAACTTCAGCTCGTTCTTCAATGTTATTTGGCATAAGTGGATAATCAGGATATTTTTCCTCTAAATATTCACATATTGAATTACTTTCACAAAACGTATGATTATTAATCCGCAAAACTGGTACACGACCAGCTGGATTTAACCTTAAAAACTCAGGACTTGGATCCCAATATCGTTCTTCAATTAATTCAACTTCAATTTTTTTTTCCGCAAGTACTAATCGGACTTTTCGTGAAAATGGGGATAAAGGATAATGATATAATCGATGCATAAATGTATTCACTTTTAAAGAATTAATTACTTAGTGCCAAGAATGAGTGATAACTGCAACCACCTTAAAAGCAAGATGCCCGTCCATCAATTAAAATTGTTTCTGCTCCTGAAATTATTCTTTTAGTTTTGGTGTGTAAAAATTTACTGGGTTTATTAGGAGATCTGTTCTTTGGGTCAGGTAAAATAGCCATAAGTCTTGCTGCTTGTAATGGAGTAATACTATTTGGGTTAATATTAAAATAATGTTTTGAAGCTGCACCTATACCAAAAACGCCTTCATCAAACTCGGCAACATTGAGATAAACTTCTAATATACGTTTTTTAGTCCAAACCAATTCAATTAAAATAGTAAAGCCTGCTTCCAAGCCTTTTCTTAAATACGTTCTTCCATGCCACAAGAATACATTCTTTGCTACTTGCTGAGTAATCGTAGATGCACCCCTACTTGAGCCTGACTCAATTGCTTTAAAAATGGCATCAATATCAAAACCAAAATGTTTACAAAAATTTGCATCTTCTGCTGCAATAAGAGAGCGAATTACTACAGGTGGAAGCTTTTCAATCTCAACCCAATTTTGTTTAATTTCACCAAGGCGTCTTGCCTCACTACCCATATAAAACCCTGCATTAGGATTATAGATACCAAATATGATTACAAAATATAATGGTATAAAAAATATAAGAGCAATAAACACAGCCGTATACTTTAAAGGAACTTTATATATCTGATGTACATTTATTTTAATCAAAATCTTTAAATTCTTTCATTCATTAATTGATTACATCATTTAATGAATGAAAGCTAATTACTAAGTTTTTTATTAATTATTAAGCTAATTTTTTGTCATCTTCCTGCGTTAAAGGAAATGGTATGTGAATTAACATTTCTTTTGGACAAACCTGTACAAAGTTATCTAATTCTTCATCCCATCTATTTAGTATTTGTGCCGCTTTTGGACTTTTAGTTTCTCTTAAATGTTCTTCTATTAGAGATTTCAACTGGTTTTCCCAATGCGATACTGTAACTGGAACAGTGATAATACTTTCCATATTGGCCCGAATTTTAAATTGATCCATTGGATCATAAATATATGCCATTCCTCCAGTCATACCTGCACCAAAATTTGCTCCTGTTTCTCCAAGAACTACCGTGATGCCACCTGTCATGTACTCACACCCGTTTGACCCACACCCTTCAACTACAACTGATGCACCAGAATTGCGAACACAAAATCTCTCACCCGCACGGCCATTTGCAAATAGCTTTCCAGCAGTAGCACCATATAAAACAGTATTTCCAATAATAGTATTATCTGATGGAATAAGTGGGCTTGCTAGTGGAGGTCGTATAACTATCTTACCGCCTGAAAGTCCTTTTCCAACATAATCATTTGCATCACCAGATACTTCTAATTTTAATCCAGGAGCTGCAAAGGCTCCTAATGATTGTCCAGCAGATCCTGTTAACCTAATGGTTAGATGATCTTCTAGTAAATCATTTTTCATACCAAATTTATTTACTATTTTTGATGAAACGCGAGTACCTATAGTTCGTGTTGTATTTTGAACAGCATAAGATAATTGCATCTTTTCACCATGTTTAAAGAATGGTTCTGCATCCTTTAGAATCGCTGCATCCAGTGTATCAGGTACTGATTGTCTTGGTCTGTCACGATCATAATTGATCTCTTCAGCCCCATCAACTGTAACAAGCATTGGATTCAAATCTAAATCATCCAAATAATCATTACCTCGACTTACTTGAGCAAGCATATCAGCTCGCCCTATAGCTTCGTCCATAGACCTTAGACCAAGACTTGCAAGAACTTCTCTTACTTCTTGGGCATAGAAAGTAATTAGATTTACTACTTTATCCGCAGTGCCAGTAAACTTCTTACGCAATTCCTCATCTTGGACACAAACACCTACTGGACATGTATTAGATTGGCATTGACGAACCATAATACAACCCATTGCTATTAATGCTGCTGTACCTATTCCATATTCTTCTGCACCAAGCATAGCTGCCATTACAATATCACGACCTGTACGCAATCCTCCATCAGTTCTTAAGATAACACGGTCACGTAAGTTATTCATTGCTAGTACTTGATGAGCTTCGGATAAGCCCATTTCCCATGGCAATCCAGCATATTTAATAGATGTTGCAGGAGAAGCACCAGTGCCACCATTGTGACCAGATATCAAAATAACATCTGCCATAGCTTTTGCTACGCCCGCTGCAATTGTACCAACCCCAGAAGACGCAACTAATTTTACAGTAACTTTAGCTCTTGGATTGATTTGTTTTAAATCATAAATAAGTTGTGCTAAATCCTCAATTGAATAAATGTCATGATGCGGTGGTGGTGAAATTAATGTTACACCTTTTGTAGAATGCCTTAATCGTGCAATTAATTCAGTAACTTTTATTCCAGGCAATTGTCCGCCTTCTCCGGGTTTAGCCCCTTGTGCAACTTTTATTTCTAACTCTTCACATTGATTTAAATATTCAGCAGTAACCCCAAAACGTCCTGAAGCAACTTGTTTGATTTTAGCAGATGGATTATCACCATTTGCCTCTGGGTGGAAATGAGCTGGGTCTTCACCACCCTCACCACTATCGGACTTTGCACCAATCCTATTCATTGCAACATTTAATGTTTTATGAGCTTCAGGGCTCAAAGCACCTAAAGACATGCCAGGTGTTACAAAACGCTTTCGAATTGAAGTAATGCTCTCAACTTCCTCAACAGGGATTGGTTGTGCAACAGGTTTAAAGTCCATTAGATCACGCAAGGCAATTGGAGGAGCTGATTGCAACTTTGCACTATATTGTTTCCATATATCATATGACGCTCGATCACATGCTGTTTGCAACATATGCATTGTCTGCGCTTCCCAAGCGTGCTTTTCACCAGTTCTTCGCGATTTATAAAATCCTCCTATTGGAAGAATATCATTTCTTACTAACCATCCCTTTGCGTGAACATCAACAATTTTTCGTTGAATTCCTATTAAACCAATTCCAGAAATACGACTGGTCATACCAGGAAAAAATTCAGCCACTAGTGCACGAGAAAGGCCTACTGCCTCAAAGTTTAAACCACCTCTGTAAGAAGAAATTACAGATATTCCCATTTTCGCCATTATTTTTAACAGGCCTTGGTTTATAGCTTCTTTATATCTAGCCATAGCAACTTCAAGTGTACAAGTTAAAAGACCTTTATCAACTCTATCAGCCAGACTATCTTGTGCTAGATAAGCATTTACAGTTGTTGCACCAGAGCCAATCAATACTGCAAAATAATGGGGATCAATACACTCAGCCGATTGAATATTTAATGAACAAAAAGTTCTCAATCCTACTTTAGTTAATCCAGAATGGACAGCACTTGTAGCCAAAATCATTGGCATAGGGATACGTTTTTCTGACTGCTCTTTATCAGTCAAAACAATTTGGCCAGCACCAGACCTCACTGCATCTTCAGCTTCTTCTCTAATGCGTTGTAATCCATTTTGTAAACCATTCTCGTCACCACAATTAAACGTACAGTCAATTGTTGTAACACTTGTCCCAAATCGATTTACCAAAGCAGTAAACTGGCTATTGGTAACGAAAGGTGATTTAAGTGAAAGTACTTCAGTTAATAAATTATTATCATCTAATACATTGCCAAGGTTTCCAAACCTAGTTTTTAAACTCATAACACCAAATTCACGGAGGCTATCAATTGGTGGGTTTGTTACCTGGCTAAAGTTTTGACGAAAAAAATGGCTCAATGGTCGATATATTTCTGACAATACAGCTGAGGGTGTATCATCTCCCATTGAAGCTAAAGTTTCTTTTCCATCTTCAGCCATAGGATGAAGTATCATTTCCAACTCTTCAATAGAGTATCCCGCAGCAACTTGACGTGATCGCAGATCATCACCTGTAAAGTTCACCACTTCTTTTTTACTAGAAGTAATATCATCTAAATCTATAACTGATTTTACAAATGTTTTAAAATCACGACTTTTAGATAACTCATCTTTCATTTCTTCATCATGCAATAAACGTCCTTCGGACATATTAACTGCAATCAATTGACCTGGGCCTAAAGCACCTTTTTCTTTAACGTTTAATTCATTAATAGGAACCATTCCCGCTTCAGATCCCGCAATTAATATATTGTCACCAGTAATTACATATCTCATTGGTCGTAAACCACTTCGGTCTAGTCCCGCACACACCCAATTACCATCAGTCATTGCCAAAGCTGCTGGGCCATCCCAAGGCTCCATTACTGAGTTACAATACTCATACATTGCTTTCCATTCATCTTTAACATTAATGGAATTTACCGCTTCTGGAACAAGCATAGTTTTTGCCATTGGCGCTGACCTTCCCGCTCGAACGATGGTCTCAAAAACAGCATCCAAGGCAGCTGAATCAGAAGACCCCGAAGGTACTATTGGCTTAATATCCTCTCCACATTCACCAAAATTTTGAGAAATCATACGTATTTCGTGAGATTTCATCCAATTTATATTACCTTTTAAAGTATTGATCTCACCGTTATGCGCTAACATTCTAAATGGTTGCGCAAGCCACCATTGAGGGAATGTATTTGTTGAGTATCTTTGATGATAAATTGCAAATGCTGAAATAAAGCGCTCGTCCATAAGGTCAGGATAAAATACTGCTACTTGTTCAGCTAGCATCATTCCTTTGTAAATAATTGATCTACAAGACAACGAACAAACATAAAAATCTTTTATTTGTGCGGCCGTTACAGCTTTTTCAATTCTTCGCCTAATTACATATAAGTCTCTTTCAAATTTTTCTTCATCAAATCCTTGCGAATTTGAAATAAGTATTTGTTCAATTTCTGGTCTAGTAGAATTTGCTTTTTCACCCAAACATGAAATATCAACAGGGACATGACGCCACCCATAAATATAATATCCCATTTTTAGCACTTCAGACTCAACTATTGTTCTACAAGTTTCTTGAGCGCCAAAATCAGTTCTTGGTAAAAATATTTGCCCTACAGCCAGCAATTGATCCTTACGTGGATTGTGACCTGTCCTCTCAACTTGATCATAGAAAAAATCAATTGGAATCTGCAAATGGATACCAGCACCGTCACCAGTCTTACCATCAGCATCAACCGCACCCCTGTGCCAAATAGCTTTCAATGCTGAAATACCATTATCAACGACTTTTCGTGACTTTTTTCCTTCAATGGAAACAACTAACCCAACACCACAAGAGCTATGCTCTTCTTCCTGAGAATACATCCCATGATTATCTAAAAATGCTCGCTTTGCTTCTTCTTGAGCTTTCCATTTAGTATCAAATTTTGTCATTTTAATTACTTTCAATTAAAGTTTTATCTACAATTAAATAGATAAAGGAATTTTTATATTATTCAGCTGCAATCACTGTTTGTGAATCCAAGAAGGTTAGAATGTTATCTGCAGCTTCTCGACCATCTCGAATTGCCCAAACAACTAGAGACGCACCTCGCACAATATCCCCAGCTGCGTATACACCGGGCATTGATGTAGAATGTGTTTTGAAATCTGTTTTAATTGTTCCCCAACGAGTTATTTCAAGTTCAGGTGTATCCCATAGTTTTGGTAAATCTTCTGGGTTAAATCCTAAAGCCTTTATAACAAGATCAGCATCTTCAGTGTAATCCGCACCTATTATTTCTTCTGGACTTTGTCTTCCTGAAGAGTCCGGCGCGCCTAATCGCATTTTCGATACAACAACACCACTTACCTCACCTTCTCCAACAAAACCTTTTGGAGCTGATAGCCAAACAAACTCTACACCTTCTTCTTCAGCATTTTTAGTTTCCCGTTGAGAGCCTGGCATATTTTTCTTATCACGCCGGTACAAACATTTAACAGACTTTGCGCCTTGGCGAATTGCTGTTCTTACACAATCCATAGCTGTATCACCACCACCTATAACAACAATGCGTTTTCCTTTGGCATTTAATTCACCAGTTTCAATCTCAGGAACATGATCTCCCATATTCGACCTATTTGAAGCAGTTAAATAATCTAAAGCTTTTACAATACCTTTGTTTGCTGAACCTATGCCTGATAATTCTCGAGATTTATAAACACCAGTTCCTATTAATATTGCATCGTGCTTTGATCGAATTTCAGAAAACGGTAAATCAACCCCAATATTTGTATTTAATTTAAACTTTACACCACCTTCAGCTAAAAGTTTATTACGGCGCATAACAACATCTTTTTCTAGCTTAAATCCCGGAATACCATACGTAAGTAATCCTCCAGCACGGTCATAGCGGTCGTATATAGTAACCTGAATTCCCACTTTTCGTAAACGATCAGCAGCGGCAAGACCCGCTGGACCAGCACCTATTATCCCAACACTCTCTTTTCGCTCTATTTTTGGCGAAATTACCTTTACCCAACCTTTTTCCCATGCAGTATCTGTAATATATTTCTCTACAGACCCAATTGTTACTGTTTCATGCCCAGACTGCTCGATTACACAATTTCCCTCACACAATCGATCTTGCGGACATATTCGTCCACATATTTCTGGAAAAGTATTTGTATCTTGGCTTAACTCATAAGCCTCTTTCAGCCTACCTTCAGCAGTCAATCTTAACCAGTCAGGTATATTATTATGAAGAGGGCAATGTGTTTGGCAAAATGGAACTCCACATTGGCTACATCTACTAGATTGCTCTGCTGCTTTTTCAGCCGCAAATTCTTGGTAAACTTCATTATAATCTTTTTTCCGAAGATTTGGCACACGCTTTATAGGCATATCACGACTTATATCTACAAACTTTAGCATTTTATTAATAGCCATCTACAAGACTCCGGTATTTACTAAGAAATGAACATATAAAGTAACAAATCCACAAAGAAAAGTAACTGTTGCTGACCTATATTTAAAATTCTTTTACTTTTTCAATAATTTTAAGATTTATTTACAAAAAATAGGTCACTAGATGATCCCTATTTTGATAATTCCAATTTTTATTAAACACTTTTAAAGTTAGATAAACGAATCAAAGAGACGTTATGTCATTATATTATATTTTACTTCTTGCAATTATTCAGGGGCTCACTGAATTTTTACCAATATCATCTTCTGGACATCTTGCTCTAATTCCACAAATAACAGGCCATAACGATCAGGGGCAGTTTATTGATGTCTCTGTACACATTGGCACTTTAGGTGCTGTTGTGGTTTATTTTTGGAAAGATGTAAAATTAGCATTTTTTGGATTTTTTGAATTATTTAAAGGTGATTTTGTAAGCAAAGGGCCTAAACTAGCATTTTTACTAACTGTAGCTACTCTACCAGTTATTTTCTTTGGGTTAATGCTTAAATTATCAGGATACAGTGAAATTATTCGTTCTGTAAAAGTCATAGGCTGGGCAATGCTTTTATTTGGAATTTTATTATACTTTATAGATCAAAAATCATTACAAAACCGAACACAAAGTGATTGGCGTTTTTCTGACGCTTTAAAGATAGGTTTGTGGCAAGTAATTGCACTCATACCTGGTTCTTCAAGATCGGGAATGACAATAATTGGTGCACGAAATTTAGGTTTCAATCGTGTAGACAGCGCAAATATATCAATGCTCATGTCTATTCCAACTATAATAGCATCAGGTACATTATTAGGTTCTGAAGTATTTTATAATGCTGATTGGGAAGCAGCCAAAATTGGTATTATTGCAGCCATATTTTCATTTTTTTCAGGCCTTATTGCTTTAATCATAATGATGAAAATGCTTAAAACTATAAGTTTTACACCGTATGTTATATACAGGATAATTCTTGGTGTTTCTCTTTTATGGATTTCTTATACTTAATTATCAAGTTCTCGAGCTGCCTCTGTTAATTCTGTATATTGACCATACGGTCTATGTCTGTAAAGGTATTCATCCAGTATGACTTCCATTGCAGTTGGTTCTATATCTAAATTTTTAAATCCCATTTTACTTTTAGATATTACATTATCTTTTTTCAAAGAGATTACTTGATCTTTTGTTAAGATATTATTTGTAAAAATTCCAAAAGAAAGTTTTTGTAGGCTATCTAATATGCTGCCTTGTATTGACGCTGCTAAAAATGGAATGTTTATAATTATTCTTTTGCGACGAATAATTTTCAAAAGCATAGTGATTAAATCTTTGAAGCTTGCCTCTTCTGGTCCACCTAGCTCATAGATACCACGCTTTGCTTCACCCAATACTCCCTTTACAGCTGCAGAAGCTAGGTCATCAACATAGACAGGTTGAAATTTTGTTTCAGCACCAACTAAAGGTATTACTGGGGATATTTTTGCCATACCAGCAAATCGATTAAAAAATTGATCTTCTGAGCCAAACACAATTGATGGTCTCAAAATAACTGCATTTTTAAAAGATGCTTTTACTAATTCTTCACCCATTGCTTTTGATTTCTGATATTTACTATCACTATTAATATCAGCTCCAATTGCCGAAAAATGTACTAATGTCTTTACACCACATTCATTTGCAATTCTTGCTATTTGGGCTGCTCCGTTTGTTTGCAACTCAGTAAATTTTTGACGGCTTGTTTCATTTAAAATTCCAACACAATTTACCACTGCATCTGCACCCCTTATAGCAGCAAGGATTGAATTTTCATCTCGTATATTTGCAAACATGGGCTCTACTTGCCCTACATCACCATAAGTTTTAACAAAAAGTGCTTCATTGGGACGCCGTACAGCAACCCTTACGCGCCAGCCTTCTTTTGCCATTCGCTGCGCAATGTAACGACCAATAAAGCCAGATCCACCAAAAATAGTAACTAATTTAGGGCCGTTAGACATTTTTATTCTCCATTAAAATTTCCCTAGAACTACAGAGCACAAAGCATCTCTTCAAGACTGAATTTTTAATAATATTATTATTTTTATAAGAGGTTACTTTACTTTCAATGTTATCTATCATTAATTTAAATAAATAATTAAACTGGACAAAGCATGAAACCAAAAACATTTAAACAAAACAAGCTAGGAAAAATAATCTTAATAATTTCTATATTTTTTGTATTTTTATTTTTATCAATGCTAATTTTTAAATGGTTTAAAAGTCCAGAAATGTTTTTACCTGTATTTGGATAATAGTTTCTTTCGAAAAAATCCATCAACTAAAATCATATGGGGAACTGTTAATGCAGCCAACCCTATAAAAATCACACGGATGATATCAGAATCAAGATCTCCACTATCAATGTAATACAATGCAAAAATCCCAAATATCCAGCTTGCTATTGTTAAAATTATTGCTTGGGAAATTATTATTTTAGGGTTTATTTTAATTTTTAATTCATTCCAAATATTTCGAATATGCCTCGCTGTATGAACAAAGCAAAAGTAAACTGCAAAACTTAATAATGGTGGCACGGAAATCACAATTAGCCACACAAAGATTAATTCAAGAAATCTTAATTGTAGTGCTTGATTTCGAAATATTAAAGTAAAGTATATAAATGTAAAAAATGAAATAATATAAAATATAAATTTAGAAAATTGTATTACAAAATATGAATTACTCTGAGTTAGCATATCAAATATTGGAAGCACTTCATCAACATGGAAATAAACAATACCAAATGTTACAATACCACCATGACTAACTATTTGTAGAAAAAATTGAGACCGTAAATTTGAATTTGCATCACCCCACCCAAAATGTATCATAGAAATAATCAAAAATACGACGAGTGATAAATCTGGGAAATTATACCAAATTATTATGACGAAAATAGCACATAATAAATAAGATGCCAAAAATTTTAGAATAGCATTTATACTTCTACCCACACCAAGATGCATAGCAACTGCGCCATCTAATGCTCCGTGTGGCAATCCAATAACTACTACCATTAATAAAGCAAATATACTTAGATAATCCAAAGTTGCCAATTCTACCATCGTGGATCTTTATTTTTTAAAGTTTCAAAAAATCCTGCTATGAAGGGAATCTTTGGCATGGCAAATATAACTTTAGTCCACAATTTTATATTTGCTTCGCCATTTAAGAACTTTGCAAATTCATCACCCGATAAACTGTTTGCCATATTGGTAAATATACGTGGAGCAAGTTCATATCTCCTTCTCAAAACTTTTAAAAAAATTCGATCCATCAATAATTCAAACCTACTGTGTGGAACATAAACTTTTAGTTTATTGCCGGATTGAGATGAGCTAATGATTTTATCAATTTGTTTTTGAATAAAGCTAAAAGCATAACCACTTGATGGCCTTATCGCACCTCCGTTACCACCAATGCCATCATATAGTGGATTTCTTTTTTCAAATACACCCAAAGGAATCGCACCTTTCTCCTCTCGTAAGATTTTATAGTCGTCGGCACCAATTATTTTATTGAGGTATTTTTTAATTGCATTGTCATAAAACTTTGACGGGGCTATTTCAGAAGTGAATAAAGTTGACTCAATAAGCGCTTGTCGTTTTGAGAAGGGCAAACAATAAATAAAATGCATACCTAAGCTTTGATCACATCTAAAATCCATTAAAATTGCTGTAGTGTCATCAAAAATATCATTCTTAGATTCTACTTCATATCCAACAAAATGCTGAAGCATATTTCCTTCTGGAACTTTGGGAGGCCTACTATCTAATATTTGTGATATATCATTAAGTAATGTTTTTTCTTTAAAATGTACTTTATTATTTAACGCCTTTTTATTACAGTTGCTTATCCATTCATTTCTATTGATTGCAGAGTATGGAAACAGATCAGTTGAATGTATTACTTCTTTATCATGGCTAACTATTTTCCATTTAAACCATTTTTTACGCGACATCGAGTTAGTATTTAAAAGCCATGGCATGCACCAAAAACCCCAAACATGGTCTTTTGATAAATAAGCGCCTGAGTCAACAATTGTGAAATCAAAAGCATCAAGTTCATTTGCTCGTGCAGCAAGAGAAAGGCTTGCACATCCAGCACCCAGTAAAGTAATTTTTGTTTTACCAAATAATTTATTTGACATATGGCAAACCCTTTAATGCATAATGAAGATTTTTTTTATGAGGTGCCAATCTAAAAAACCGTCTGCGTAACAATAAAATAGCTACTAAACTACAATAAAGTTTCTCGTTTATTGAAGTAAATTCTCTACCATTAAACCAAGAATATTTTTTAAATTTGATTTTAATACCTATTTGCCGGTAAACAACTGCAGCTATTGCAATTGAGGCATGAGCCCTTAAGGGCAAATAGGAGCATCCAGCCAAACCACTAGAGTAATACTTTTCTGCAAGCTTAAGTAACTTTTGCGATCCCATCGATATATTTTTCGCTTCTTGAGAATTAGGGGACTTGCTGATTTCAACTATCTTTTTTGGCGAAACATCTCCAACCCAACTTTTAGGTAAATAACGTCTACCCATTTCTGCATCTTCAAGTATATCCCGGGCAATATTTGTTAATTGCATTGCAATACCTAAATCTATTGCATGATTTATTGCGCTACTTTTTTCGCAATTTAGTACCTTACACATAAGTATTCCAACTGTACTTGCAACTCGATAACAGTAGCGAAGTAACTCTTTTTCATTTTCTATTAAAACATTATTTTGGTCACCAAGTAAGCCATCTATTAATGAAATTATTACCAATTTTGGTAATTTTTTTGATGTAATAAAAAATTCGAAATCCGATAATAAAGGGTCATTTGTTAGATAGTCATTCAATAATCCATCACGTATTTTATGTAATCTTTCTGGTCCATTGATAATATCACCATCAGCCATATCATCTAGAACTCTACAAAACCTATATAAGATTGCTGCATTGGTACCCATTTCTTTACCAAGAAATCTTTTTGCCCAATTAAAACTTTTACCATAAATAGCCAGCGCTTTTGTAGGTGTTAGGTTTTCACTATCTATTTTATTCAAAATATATCACCAAAATTACATAACTACTTAATTTAAATTAGTTTGGCTCTTTAGCTTCATCTTCCATAACTAAGCTCTCTACGACTTTAGCGGATGATAATACTCCAGGTATACCCGCTCCTGGATGAGCCCCCGCTGCAGCAAAATATAAATTATCTATATGTGGGTCTCTGTTGTGAAACCTAAACCATGCTGATTGTAAAAAGATTGGTGCAATTGAAAAACCAGCTCCATGCATCGAACGGTAATCATCCTTAAAATCAACAGGGGTCATATAGAAATCATCTGTAATAACCGATTTCAAATCGGGCATTATAGTATTGGATAAAGCATCAACTATTCTTTCTTGCAAAATGGGGCCAGTTTCATCCCAATCAATATTTGCTCTTAAATTTGGCACAGGGCATAGAACATAAAAACTATCACAGCCCTCAGGGGCAAAGCTTTTATCTGTAGCTGTCGGCCTATGAACATATAAAGAAAAATCATCTGCTAATATTTTTCTATCAAAAATATCTGCCAGTAATTCTTTATATCTTGGACCCATCCAGATTGTGTGGTGTGCAATATCATCATACGTCTTTTTTGTACCAAAAAATAATACATAAAGGCCCATAGAATATTGTGTTAATTTTTCGGGAAACAAGCGCTTATTTCGATTTTTATCACCTGGCAACATTTGTGCATAAACAGTTGGTGGATCACCATTGCATATAATACGCTCTGCGGGGAAAAACCTGCCGTCAACACTTGTCGCACCCAAAGCTTTATTATTTTTTACTTCGATTTGAGCGATATCAGTATCTAAAACAATATCAATACCAGCCCTTTCCATAAGATCATATAACGCTTGAACTAATTTTCCAGTACCCCCCATAGCAAAAAATACACCCCATCTTCGTTCTAAATAATGTATAAGGGCATATATCGAAGTAGTGCTAAAAGGGTTGCCACCAACTAGGAGCGGGTGAATTGAAAAGGCTTGTCTTAAGAGTGGATGTTTAATGTATTTATTAACTATACCAGAGACAGAAAAATAACTTTTTAATCTTATTAAACTTGGTATCTGAGCCATCATATCCCAAAATTTTGTAAAAGGTTTGTCTGATAATTTTTCAAACCCTATTTCATAAATATCCTGTGAAGCCTTTAGAAGTCGACCATAGCCTTTGATATCACTTTGTGAGAATTTACTTATTTCTTTATTTGTATCTTCAATTGAGGGTCTATAATCAAATTGCTCGCCTGTATGAAAATAAAACCTATACCAAGGATCTAGCCCTCTAAATTCAACATAGTTTTCACGCTTCTCGTCAAATAATTCAAAAAGTTCATCAAATAAAAATGGTGCAGTTATTACAGTAGGCCCAGCATCATGCTTAAATCCCCCACGGTTAAAAACCTGAGCACGGCCACCTATTGCACTTAACCTATCTACAAGAGTTACATTATATCCCCGAGCACGCATACGCAAAGCAGATGCAATACCTCCAAATCCTGCCCCAATAACGAGAATATTTTTATTATTTTTTACCAATTCATAATTTCCAAGTATATCAAAAACATATGGTTACATTCATATAGTTTTTAACGAGTTTATATTATATAGATAGAGCGCAGACACGCTTGATAATTGTATGAACCGGAACAACCGCTTCCAATGCTGAACTTGGCAGAGTATTGATGTTGCGTTCTGCAGCATTTAGTATTTTTAGCATTCTAACTGAGGCTGTTTCTATCGCTCTTGAAGCAAGGATTTTATCTCTCCAAAATTTTAGATCCTCATTGTTAGAATTATTATACCAGTCTTTAAATTCATTATGCTCATAGTCATTTAATGACTCAACAAAAGAAACAGTTACTGCGTTTGGAGCCCTTCGAGCCAAGTCACCTGCTATTAGCTTAGCGCCATCTGTTCCTTTAAAATTTAAAATGTCATTAGCAATTTGATAAGCTTTGCCTAAATCACAAAAATATCCTGAAATTGCAAAACCTAAGCCACTAGTTCCACTCATAAGGGTAACACCGTGTATCGGAGCGGTTAACAATGGAGCAGTCTTATCCGCTGCAATTTTTAGGTAAACATCCCAACTTTGAGTACTATCCCACTTAAACTCCATTGCTTGTCCAGCTGTAGTAGTTGCCATATGTCTAGCTAAAATTCCAACCAATCTAGGTGTATTTGACATCTCAGCTGCTTCTGATGCCAATTCAAATGATAGCGCAATAAGCCAATCACCAAGAGTTAGGGCCGTATCTCTACCAAATTTTATCCATATTGAAGCTCGCCCACGTCGTTGTTTATCTCCATCACAGATATCATCATGTATTAAAGAAGCGTTATGCAAAACCTCTACAGAAGCAGCCCAGAGTAGCGAAATAGAAATATCTATTTTTGCCAATGATGCGCTTTGCATAGCCATTTTAGCTCGCAGCATTTTCCCTGGTGTCTTAAAATGGTAAAACGCAGCGTCAGAAAGAGAAGCGTCTACATTTTCTAATCTATCTAGGATTAATTCATGAACATGATTAACATTTGGTGATCTATCTGTAATCAAACCATTAAAATTAAAGGCATCCGTGGATAATGCTGATAGCTTGTCCATTGGGTGCCTCCTAAGATATTAAAAATTTATAAAAAAAGTAACGTAAGGGGGTAACAATTAATTTGTTACCCCCTCACAATAGATTTATTTAGTTTCTGACTCTGTTACAGCAACGTTCCAGATAATTACACCAAACGCAATTTTGTTCCATACATCAGCAAAGTTATAAATTATGTTCAATGCTTCGTCGCTTACAGCGCCGTTCATATAACCCATAAAATATCCTAAAGGATAAATTGCCCAACCGATTGATACGACCCAACGCATTGTAGAGAACGCAGATTGTACTGAAGCCGGAGCTTCATTTGCAGCAACTTTACTAGCTTCACCTGCAAAGATTTCATACAAGATGTAAGCCCAACCAAGCATACCAATGATGAATCCAAGAGTTGCACTAATGTAACCAATTTCACCAGCATAACCACCTACAAGCATTACTACTGTACCGATCATTAAACGCCAGAAGATACCAATTGATACCTTAGTTATTGCGCGTAAGATTAGGTAAAACTCAACCATTAATAATGGTACAGTAATTAGCCAATCAATGTATCTGTATACTGTTGGTGACTCACCAGTTGATACCCATACATCACGCATGTAGAAATAGTGTACTGCAGCCACTAAAGTTACCAAACCTGATACTGTTAGTGATGTTTTCCATTTGCCTTCAACTCTAGTTGTCTCAATAAAGAAGAATGCAGTAGCTGCTATAAGCGCCATTGATATAAGCCAGAATGAAATTCCAACGTAATCATTAGGTGCAAGTGTTGCGGCATTTGCAGAAGCTGGCAATATGCCTGCTGCCACTGCTGCTAAGGCCGTTTTAAAGCCTGTTTTTGATAAAATCGTCATATAATCCTCCACTATTTAGTCTCATTGTAAAAACAAAATTTCTTTCAACCGACCAAACTTTTATATATTTATACTCAATTTAGTTACTCGTAATTCAGACTATTTCAAGAAATTAGTATATGTTTCAAGAAAAAAATGATAAAAAATAAATAATAATTAAAAATATACATATATTTCAATGGTTTAACAAAACATAAAGAATAAAATTTATTTTTTATATTGTAATTTTAACACTAAAAGTAGTATTTTTCGACATTTTATCACTACTTATAGTATTTATTACTATATCATTTTAACTACAAAATACATATAGAAATATGAATATATCGTATAAATAAGAAGCGTTTATAAAATACTGTTTGTTATTTTATTTTTAGAAAACTTTAACTAAGTTTTTAGATAAATAATGTAAAAAGTACAGTTTTGATAGAAAATCAACTTAAGTTATAATAACTATAGTAGTATAAATTAATATTTCATTGCTATAATAAACAAATCAAATTCTTAAAACTACTTTCCCAATATACGGGGAAAGACTATAGATGCATTTATGACAAATTATATTTATAAAAATGATCTGCCTAGTGAATTAGACCTTGGACCTGTAGTCGCAATAGATACGGAGACAATGGGCTTAAACCCTTTACGTGATAGACTGTGTTTAGTTCAACTTTCATCTGGAGATGGCCATGCTCATATTGTTCAAATTGAAAATAAGTCTGTAAAATCTCCAAATATATGTAAGATTCTAAGTGATCAAAACAAAATTAAACTCTTTCACTTTGCTCGCTTCGATATTGCTGCGTTACAAAATCATTTTAAAATTAGCACATCACCAGTTTATTGTACAAAGATAGCATCTAAATTAGTTAGAACTTACACTGATAGGCATGGGTTAAAAAACTTACTCCGCGAAATGCTATTAATTGATATATCAAAACAACAACAATCATCAGATTGGGGCGCACCTGAGCTATCAAAATCTCAAGTAGAATATGCTGCTAGTGATGTTTTATATTTACATAAATTAATGGATAAATTAAATATAAACTTAAGGCGGGAAAACAGGATGGAGATGGCAAACGCTTGTTTTGATTTTCTTCCAATGCGTGCTGAACTTGATCTTGCAGGTTGGTCAGAGCATGATATTTTTTCTCATACTTAATGCGTAAATACATAAATACATATTCAAAGATTGTAAAATGGTCTAAGTATATAATGCCCGTAATGGCATTAATGCTATTTTCTAGTATTTTTGTTTTTGGCAAAAAGGATGCCTTAAGGTCGGGGAATATAAAAATAGATAATGAAATGGTTAATTTAACCACCGATCAAAAAATTACCAACCCTCAGTTTTCTGGTTTAACCAATTTTGGTGACGCTTTTATCTTGAAAGCCTTCGAAGCTATGCCAGACTCACCAACTCCTGAAAAAATTGATTTGGTTGAACCTAGTTTAGAGTTTGATGCATTAAATGGTATTGGGTTTAAAGTAAGTTCTGATAATGGCTCAGTTAATTTCATAAAACAATCAGCACAACTTACAGGTAACGTTTATATTAATATGACAAATGGCTATGAGGCATTTAGTGAAAAAATAAAACTTAACCTCAAACTTGGTAGCTTAACTGCACCAGGATCAGTTGAGGCGGTTGGACCATCTGGAAAAATTATTGCCGGCTCTATGGAATTATTAAAAGATATTGATATTAGTACATCTCAAATAAATGGAAATTTAAAGTTTTCTAATGGTGTTAGACTGGTATACTTGCCTTCCACACTTAAATAAGCAAAGTAACAGTATGAAAATATATTTAAAATTATTCACTATTGGGCTTACCTTACTAGGTTCCAACGCTTTAGCTCAGAGCGCTACTCTATCTTTAGGTGGAGAATCTCACGATACTAATTTACCTGTTGAGATAACAGCAAATAGTTTGTCAATTAATCAATCTTCAAACTCTGCTATATTCGAGGGAACTGCTTATGTTGGGCAAGGCTCATTACGCTTAAGCGCTGACAAAATCATAGTTAGTTATAATCAAGATACTGGAAAAGTTACCTCAGTAGAAGCTGCAGGAAATGTAGTATTTACAAATGGGGATGATATTGCTGAAGCACAAAGTGCAATTTACAGCATCGATAGTGGGTTGTTAAAAATGTCTGGAAACGTTCTTTTAGTTCAAGGCAAAAGCACAATTTCTGGAAATTATTTAGATATGGATATATTAAAAAACATAGCAAACCTGTCTGGAAATGTAAAAACCACTTTAGCTCCTAATTGATACTATGAATAATATAGAAGTTAATTCACATGGTTTAATTGTTCAGGGCATTGGTAAAGCATATAAAAATAAAAAAGTCCTCCATAAAGTAGACCTAGAGCTCCACAAAGGTGAAGTCGTTGCATTATTAGGCCCCAACGGTGCTGGTAAAACTACCTGCTTTTACTCTATTGCAGGATTAATTAGTCCTGACAAAGGAAGCGTCACAGTTGATGGGTTTGATGCAACCAACCTTCCAATGTACCGTAGGGCACAATTGGGTTTGGGGTATTTACCACAAGAAGCAAGTATTTTTCGTGGTCTGAATGTAGAGCAAAATATATCTGCCGTATCAGAATTATGGGCAAAAGATAAAATCGCCTCTAAACATCGTGTTGAAGAATTATTAAGTGAATTTTCTATTACTCATATTCGCAAGTCTCCCGCGATTTCTTTGTCTGGTGGTGAACGCAGGCGTGTTGAAATAGCCCGTTGTTTAGCAGCTAATCCTAAATATATTTTATTAGATGAACCATTCGCAGGTGTTGACCCAATAGCTGTTGGAGATATTCGCTCATTAGTTGCTCAACTCAAAGAAAAAGAGATTGGCGTTTTAATTACTGATCATAATGTACGTGAAACATTAGAAATTATTGACCGGGCTTATATTCTTCATGATGGAAAAGTTCTAATGAGTGGGACTCCAGAACAAGTTATTGAAAATAATGATGTTCGTAGAGTGTATTTAGGAGATGATTTTAAGGTTTGAGTGTTTTCGAATCATTAAAATCCAAAATGGAATTCTGCCGCGCTATTATGCTTAAATTATTTTTATAAACAAGATTGTTTGAATTAAATTATCATATTATTCTTACCGTATGCATATAATTATTAAATTTTATAATACTTAAGAAAATCCTCTTAAGTAAAACTATTTATTTTTATAAAAACAAAAAAAGGAGTTAATATGCGTTATAAAATCAGCGGAAAACAAATCAATATTGGCGAAAGTTTAAAAACACATGTTGAAATGGAAGTTTCTGATATCCTTAAAAAATATGCTGAAAGGCCCACTGATGCACTTATAACATTTTCAAAAGAATCTCATGAATTTGTTTGTGAAACTGCCGTACATCTTTCTACTGGAATAACAGTGAATTCAAAAGCAAAAACAAATGATATTTATACATGCTTTGACAAATCTGCTAAAAGAATTGAAACACAGTTAAGGCGCTATAATCGTAGATTAAAAGATCATGCAAATCTTCGCACAACACCCATTGAATCCTTTGAAGCTTCGTCGTATATCATCGCCGCAGATCAAAATAATGATGTTAATTTAGAAGCTGAAACATTAACACCAATTATTATTGCAGAAATGGAAACAGGAATTAAAGAATTTTCCGTTGGGGAAGCGGTTATGCAAATGGAATTAGCTGATGAGGCTGTTCTTATTTTCAAGAATGAAAGCCATAATAGGCTAAATGTTGTCTATAAACGCAAAGACGGAAATATTGGTTGGATTGATCCTCTAAATATGAAATAGGGGGCACAAATACTAAGGATATTGGAATGGATCTTAGAGATATAATGAATGCCGATGCAGTTCGGTTTTCATCTCACACAAGCTGTAAAAAACGACTATTGCAGGACATTTCTGAACAGGCAGCGTCTGTTTATGGATTAAATGCACAAGAGGTTTTATCTGCACTTACAGAGCGTGAGAGACTTGGATCAACTGGTGTAGGAAAGGGCGTAGCCATTCCACACGCTCGTTTTAATGGATTAGATCGTGTTTATGGTTTTTTTACTCGTTTAGAAAAACCTGTAGACTTTGACGCAGTTGATCGAGAGCCTGTAGACTTAATCTTTACCATTCTTGCACCTGAAAAAGAAGGTGCTGAGCATCTTAAAGCTTTAGCCTTAGTTTCAAGAACTTTCCGTTCAGAGAGTACATGTGCAAAATTACGCTCAAATGCAGATTCTTCAACTTTGTATGCATTGCTTACTCAATTAGACACCATACAAGCAGCTTAGTAATTCTATCTATGAAATTCCAAGCCTCTTAAGCATTGAGTTTACTTTTGGGACGTCAGAGGGATTGTTTACTTCCCAAAAAGCACGTCCCATGCCATCAACCTCAACACAGTTAATGTAACCACCATTTTCTAAAAATCGTAACTGTTCTAATCCTTCTCCATCTTCCAGTGGTCCAACTGACCAACTAATATATTCTTTCAATGCTTTGGGCTTATAGGCATAAATGCCTACATGGTGGTAAATTGGTGTATCTTTTGTATTAGAATATGGAAGTACTTCTTTTGAAAAATATAATGCTTTATTATTTTTATCAAATATAGCGGTTGTACCTCCGACACGACCCATTGAGCGATCCTCTTTGAGGGCAGATATAGTTTCTTTGTCACACCTTAAAACAGGTGTAGCCATATCCGCATCTACATTTGTTTTAAAGCTGTCTATTAAGTCCTGAACAAACCAGGCAGGACTTAATGGAGCATCTCCTTGTAAATTTACAATTAAGTCATATTCGAAATCCATAAAAGATATAGCTTCAGCACAACGTTCGGTTCCATTTGCACAATTAGATGAAGTCATTACAACTTCTGCACCAAATCCTTTAGCTGCTTGTTTGATTCTGATATCATCTGTTGCTACTACAACATCAACATTTTTTACAGATTTTGCTGCTTCCCAACTTCTTTGAATTAAAGATTTAGTTTTCCCGTCTGCACCAGTTAATTCAACCAATGGCTTTCCTGGAAATCTAGATGATTCAAACCGAGCAGGTACAACTATTAATACTTTCATAATTAGGCCTTTTGTAAATTTACACCTGGAGAGTAGGCAATAAAAAATGGGTTTTCAAAAAGAGGTTTACCATAAACTAATGGTTGGTGATTATCATAACGAACAACAAATCCACCTGCACCACTTAAGATTGCATGACCCGCAGCAGTGTCCCACTCCATTGTTCTACCTACTCGGGGATAAAGGTCCGCTTCACCAGCAGCTATTAAACAAAATTTCAATGATGATCCTGCAGCTCGGCTATCAGCAACATTATATTTTTCAATATATTTTTCTAAAGCCTCATCTCTATGAGATTTTGAAGCCACCACTATTAATTGGCTTGGATTTGGCTCTGATACAGAAATATATTTTATTTTACCTATTTCTTTTAATTCATGATGCCCAAACTCTTCGACTGATTTAAGATCTTTATCAGTATAGAATAAACGCTTTTTAGCCGGAGCATAAACAACCCCGACAATAGGAATACCTTTTGAAACAAAAGCTATATTTACAGTGAAATCGCCTCTTCTATGAATGAACTCTTTGGTTCCATCAAGTGGATCAACGATGAAAAATGTATCTGCTTTTTCACTATGAGTATTTGCTTGTTCTTCAGTAACTATTGGCACACCTGGAAATGCTTCCTTTAATCCAGAATAAATAATCTTATCAGCCGCTTCATCTGCAATAGTTACAGGACTATCGTCACTCTTAATTTTTATTTCAAAATTATTTTGATTATAAACTTCCATAATCGACCTGCCAGCTTCAATAGCAAGCTTCCTGAAAGTAAAACAAATTTTTTCATTATCCATAACTGTTACCTTGGGTGCAAATAATTCTTTGCTAAATAAACCAAATTAAACTTGAAATATACATTTAATAGATAATTTTAAGAGATTTTAATCAACAACTCTGAGAGTAAGATTAATGCGGCCAGAATTTTTTAATAATTTAGATGTCCCAAACCTTATACGATCAACTCCATGATATTTCAGCCTGGCATTATCACCCATCACGACGATATCACCAGAATTCAACCAAATAGATTCTGTTTTACCCCCTTTATCATTATTCCCAATCCTAAATAATGCGTCATCTCCTAAAGAAATAGATAACACTGGCCATTTGAAATCTGCCTCATCTTTATCTTGATGCAATCCCATTTTAGCACCTTCTGAATAATAGTTTATTAAACAACAGTCAGGGTTTCTATCAGTTGAAATAAGTTTTTTCCATATAGATACTATAGAGTTTGGTATTTCTGGCCAATTATTACCATTTTTTTGACATTCTATATATCGATATCCGTTTTTATCTGAATGCCAACCATACTTTCCTGCTGAAGTCATCCTAACCGACATCTTGTTACCACTATGTACAACCGGTGAAAATAGTGGAGCTTTTTTTATAATTTCACGTAAATCTGCAATTAATTCGTTCTGTTCATCAATATTTAAGGTTTCTTTAAAAATCTTAAATCCACGAATAACAAGATTAGGTTTTTGAAATGATGACATAAATACAAATTAACAAAGCAAAAGAGTATGTAAATAGTTATAACTCGCTCTTGCAGGCTTTTAATTTCGGATATATATAGCCGAACTAGTATTCGCATGGGCGGATATGGGATCGTAGTCAGGCGCCTATTGGGCTTGGCTCTAACATCGCCACAGAAGGAAGAAAATTATGGCTAAAGTCATTGGTATTGATTTAGGAACAACGAACTCCTGCGTTGCCATCATGGATGGTTCTCAACCAAAGATCGTAGAAAATGCAGAGGGTGCAAGAACAACGCCTTCTCTTGTTGCTTTTAAAAATGATGAACGGTTGGTTGGGCAAGCGGCAAAGCGCCAAGCTGTAACAAACCCAGAAAATACTCTATTTGCAGTAAAGCGTTTAATTGGTCGTTCTATTAACGACCCTCTAATTAAAAAAGAAATGAAGCACCTACCATTTAATGTGGTTGATGGCGGCAATGGTGCCGCGTGGGTTCAAGTTGAAGGTGAAAAATACTCACCTTCTCAAATTTCTGCTTTTATTTTACAAAAAATGAAAGAAACTGCTGAAGGTTATTTAGGTGAAACAGTAACTGAAGCAGTAATTACTGTACCAGCTTACTTTAATGATGCTCAACGCCAAGCCACAAAAGATGCTGGTAAAATTGCTGGGCTAAATGTTTTAAGAATTATAAACGAGCCAACAGCTGCTGCTCTTGCATATGGTTTAGATAAAGAAGGTGGAAAAACTATTGCTGTTTATGACCTAGGTGGGGGTACATTTGATGTCTCTATCATGGAAATTGATGATGGATTATTCGAAGTTAAATCAACAAATGGTGACACTGCTCTTGGCGGTGAAGATTTCGATATGCGTATTGTTGAGTATTTGGCTGACGAGTTTAAAAAAGAAAATGGTGTTGATCTTACAAAAGACAAGATGGCACTACAGCGTTTAAAAGAAGCTGCAGAAAAAGCCAAAATAGAATTATCTTCTTCTGCACAAACTGAAATAAACCAACCATTTATTTCAATGGATCCAAATGGTGGTCAACCGTTGCACCTAGTATTAAAATTAACACGTGCTAAATTAGAAAGCCTTGTTATTGACTTAATCAAACGCTCATTAAAACCTTGTGCATCTGCCTTAAAAGATGCCGGCCTATCAAAATCAGACATTGATGAAATTGTCTTAGTTGGTGGCATGACAAGGATGCCAAAGGTTATTGAAGCTGTTACAGAGTTTTTTGGAAAAGAACCTCATAAAGGCGTTAATCCAGATGAAGTTGTGGCCCTTGGAGCTGCTATTCAAGCAGGTGTTCTACAAGGAGATGTAAAAGACGTTGTTCTTTTAGATGTTACGCCTCTGTCGTTAGGAATTGAAACACTTGGTGGTGTCTTTACAAGATTAATAGATCGCAACACCACGATCCCAACAAAAAAAGCACAGGTTTTCTCAACTGCAGAAGATAATCAAAATGCTGTAACCATACGTGTGTTCCAAGGTGAGCGTGAAATGGCTGCAGATAATAAAGTGCTTGGTCAGTTTAACTTAGAAGACATACCACCAGCGCCTCGTGGCTTACCACAAATTGAAGTTGCTTTTGATATTGATGCTAACGGCATCGTATCTGTATCAGCTAAAGATAAGGGTACAAATAAAGAGCAAAAGATTACTATCCAGGCGTCTGGCGGTCTAAGTGATGATGATATTGAACAGATGGTTAAAGATGCAGAAGAAAACGCTGAATCAGATAAAGAACGTAAAGAGCTTGTTGAAGCAAAAAATAGTGCTGAGAGCTTACTTCATAGTACTGAAAAATCTGTAGAAGAGCATGGTGATAAAGTAGACCCAACAACAGTTGAAGTAATTGAAATGGCCATGGCTAACTTAACAGAAAGCTTAGAAACTGACGATGCATCAAAAATTAATTCACGTGCTCAGGATCTAACAGAAGCATCTATGAAGCTGGGTGAGGCTATATACAAAGCTCAAGCTGAAGCACCAGAAGCACCAGAAGGAATGGGTGATGATGATGCCGGTGAACCTCGTGGTGTTGATGAAGATATTGTTGATGCTGACTTCGAAGACTTAGGTAAAGACGACCATTAGTAATTAATACTTTTAGTTCATCTAACTTTAGCCCCACTTCCATGTGGGGCTAATCCGCTTTTGCGTAGGAGATACCAATGTCAAAACGTGATTATTATGAAACTCTAGGGTTATCAAAGGGTGCCTCTGAGTCTGAGATTAAAAAAGGTTTTCGCAAGAAAGCTATGGAGCTGCATCCGGATCGAAATCAAGATGATCCAACTGCAGAGGGTAAATTTAAAGAAGCAAACGAAGCCTATGATGTTTTAAAGGATGCTGATAAAAAAGCTGCATATGATCAGTATGGCCATGCAGCATTTGAAGGTGGAATGGGAGGTGGCGGAGGTCGTAGCCCATTTGGAGGTGGTGGAGATTTTAATTCTGCTTTTTCTGATGTATTTGATGATTTGTTTGGTAATTTTGGTGGAGGTCAACGTGGTGGCCCTCCCGGTGCAACACGTGGCTCAGATTTACGATATAATTTAAAGGTCTCTTTAAGTGATGCATATAATGGTAAACAAGAAACAGTATCAGTAAATTCATCAGTGTCGTGTGATGGGTGCTCAGGCTCAGGTGCTGCGGCAGGCTCAGAGCCTTCAAGATGCCCTACCTGTTCAGGTATGGGAAAAGTTAGGGCACAACAAGGATTTTTTACTGTTGAGCGCACTTGCCCAACTTGCTCAGGTCGGGGAGAAACAATTACTAACCCATGTAATATTTGTAATGGATCTGGTGCAACACAGCGTGAAAGATCCCTATCAGTTAATATACCTGCAGGGGTTGAACGTGGCACAAGAATAAGACTTTCTGGCGAAGGTGAGGCAGGTCAACGTGGTGGTCCAACAGGTGACTTATACATATTTATTGATATTGAAGATCATGAATTATTCGAGCGAGAAGGAAATAATTTATTTTTACGAGTCCCTGTATCAATGGCAACTGCAGCACTAGGTGGTGAAATTGATGTTCCTAATATTGATGGAAACACATCTCGAGTAAAAGTACCAATGGGCGCTCAAGCTGGTAAACAAATGAGATTAAAGGGAAAGGGAATGCCCGCACTACGAGGTAGTGGAAAGGGTGATTTATACCTAGAGATAGCAGTCGAAACTCCTGTTAATTTATCAACTAAACAAAAAGAATTACTAAAAGAATTTGAAGAGTTATCTGCTGATAGCAATCCAGAATCAGAGAATTTCTTCAGTAAAGTTAAATCATTTTGGAAAGTTTAAATATTAATCCCAGATTATACTGGGATTAATATTCTTTTGATCTTTGTTTATAAACGATTATTGATCTAAAAATTAACATACATAAAAAAGATACTAAGAGGCTTAAAGCCTCGTTGGTAAATGCGAGTAATACAACATATATAAGTCCACCTACTAAAGATATTGTAGCATATAAATCTTGCTTAAGTATTGCAGGCTGTAGGCCACATAGCATATCTCTAAACATACCTCCTGCAACACCAGTCACACAACCTAACACAATTACACTCAATGTTGGTAAATTTACTAACATTGCACTTTGCACACCAACGAGAGTAAATAAGGCAAGCCCAATTGCATCAAAATATTGTAAAAAACCTAATCTTTTACCATCTCTATGACCATAAGTTTTTACAAAAAAATATGTAATCAGAGCAGTAGGAACTGCTGTTGAAATATATGTCATGTCTACAATCCAAAACACAGGTGTAGATCCAATTAACAAATCACGTAAACTTCCACCACCTACTGATGTCACTATTGCTAATACTACAACCCCAAAAGGATCAAAGTTTTGGCGAACGCCCTGAATAGCAGCAGTAATAGCCATAATCATAGTCGCTAAAATTGTTAACCATGACGTTAAGTAGGGTAGCGAAATTTCCAATTAATTCTCTATTTGTAATTATTATTTTGAGTAAATTTAAGATTTATACCTAAAAATATATATAGCAATATATTTGTCGTTTTTTCTTTTCCTACGTAGCTGAGATGGTTATCTTTCTTTTAATTGAAAAGGAATAATTTAATCTTGTCAAAATCATCAGTAACACCAATGATCGCACAGTTCTTAAAAATAAAATCTGAATATCCAGATGCTTTACTTTTTTATCGTATGGGCGATTTTTATGAATTGTTTTTTGATGATGCTATTGCTGCAGCTAGGGCATTAGATATTTCACTCACAAAAAGAGGAAAACATTTAGGTGAAGATATTCCAATGTGTGGTGTTCCACACCATGCTTCTGAAAACTATTTGCTTACATTAATTCGCAAAGGATTTCGAGTTGCTGTTTGTGAACAGTTGGAAAGCCCTGCAGAAGCAAAAGCGCGTGGCTCAAAATCAGTGGTCAATCGTGGTGTAGTGAGATTAGTCACATCTGGTACGCTTACGGAAGAAAGCCTTTTATCAGCAAGGGAAAATAATTATTTAAGTGCCTTTGCTATTTTAAGAGATGAATCTGCATTTGCATGGGTTGATGTTTCTACTGGAGATTTCCATGTACAAAGCTGCCCACGTATTTCATTTGGACCAATGCTTGCGCAACTAAACCCAGCTGAAATATTAATATCAGAATCTAATTATGAAAACTTTTTAGAGCAAACTAAAGAGTTTGGGTCAACGCTTACATCTCTTTCACCTGCAAGCTTTGATAGTACCTCTGGTATCAAAAGGTTGTGTGATTTGTTCAAAGTAAATTCTATTGATGGCTTTGGAAGCTTCTCTCGGTCAGAAATTTCTGCACTGGGAGCCATTATTGATTATTTAGAAATAACACAAAAAGGCAAATTGCCTGCTTTAAAAATACCAATAAAAGAAAACCTAGAAAACTTTGTTCAAATAGATTCATCGACAAGACGTAATCTTGAACTGACACAAACTTTATCTGGATCAAAAAATGGGTCTTTATTACGTGTAATAGATCGCACAGTTACGGGGCCTGGCGCAAGATTATTAGAAAAAAGACTGAGTAGCCCTTCAACTTGTATAAAAACCATTACTCCAAGATTAGATTCAATTGATGTGTTTAAATCAAATAATATGTTAAGAATGGAAATACAAAACACTTTAAAACAAACAGCTGATATGGAGAGGGCATTTTTACGTATTTCTTTAGATCGGGGTGGTCCTAGAGATTTTTTAGCAATTCGAGATAGTTTAGAAAAAGGTCAAGATTTATCAAAGAGTTTAATAAATCTTAATTCTAATTTGATAGAGGAAGCAGAAAAAAATCTTACTGGAAATGAGAAAATTATTGCTTTATTAAAAGATGTTTTTTCAGATAGTGCACCATTACTCGCGCGTGATGGTGGTTTTATTCGTTCAGGGTTTAACGTTCAATTAGATGATATTAAAAAATTACGCGATGATGGGCGGCAGATAATTTCATCTATGCAAGCTCAATTTTCTTCTATGACTGGAATTGGTTCTTTAAAAATAAAATATAATAACGTTTTGGGATATTTCATTGAAACGCCAGCTACTCATGCAAAAAAAATGCTGGGTGAAGAATTTTCGAATACTTTTATACACCGCCAAACAACTGCTAACGCTGTTAGATTTACAACTTTAGAACTATCAGAAATAGAAACAAAAATTTTAAACGCTGGTGGAAGAGCATTATCACTTGAATTAGAAATATTTGAACAAACAAAAATAAAAATCCTAGAGTTTTCTGAAAACATTTTACTTGCAGCAAAAGCTCTTGCAGAAATAGACCTTGCTGTTGCACTAGCCGACATAGCAGTGTCAGAAAATTGGTGCCGCCCAAAATTAGATACTTCTAGAAAATTTAAGATAATTGAAGGAAGGCACCCAGTTGTAGAAGCTGCATTGCAAAAAGAACCGTCTGGTGTGTTTATTGCTAATAATTGTGACTTATCTGCAGGGTCAAATGGGGATAAGCCGATTTGGTTACTTACAGGTCCCAATATGGCCGGAAAGTCAACATTTCTGCGTCAAAATGCGATTATTGCACTAATGGCACAAATAGGTAGTTTTGTTCCGGCTGAGAGTGCAGAGATTGGCATAATAGATCAACTATTCTCAAGAGTTGGCGCGTCTGATGACCTTGCAAGGGGTCGTTCTACATTTATGGTTGAAATGGTTGAAACAGCAGCGATCTTAAACCAGGCAGGTGAGAATGCATTAGTAATATTAGATGAAATTGGTCGTGGAACAGCTACTTATGACGGACTATCAATAGCATGGGCAACTTTAGAAAATTTACATAATATTAATAAATGTAGAGCATTATTTGCAACTCATTACCATGAATTAACAGGATTAACCGTAAGTTTACCTGGTTTGATGAATGCAACGGTCAGTGTTCGTGAGTGGGAAGGTGATATTATTTTTCTACATGAAGTTAGAAAAGGTGCTGCAGATCGCAGTTACGGCGTACAGGTAGCAAAATTAGCCGGTATTCCTCAAACAGTTATAAACAGAGCAACTGAGGTTTTAGAAAAATTGGAAAATAATGATCAAGGTGGAAAAACACAAACTTTGATTGATGAACTTCCTCTATTTAATATTTCGCCATCAAATTTAGTTAAACCTGATACAACGTCATCAGTTGAGATAGAGTTAAAAAGTATTCATCCAGATGAATTAACACCTAAAGATGCTTTATCTTTAATTTATAAGTTAAAGGCTTTTCTAAAAGATTAATTATACGGTGGTGTTTAATTTACCACCGTATAAATTTAATTTTTATCCACCTGAAGAAACACCAACATTTGCTGGCCTTAAAAGACGGTCTGATATCATAAAGCCTTCATCTAGAACCTGTAATATATGACCAGCCTTTACTGTCGGCATTGGTGCTTCAAACATTGCTTGGTGTAATTCAGGATCAAATTTATCACCAACTTCTGGTGCTATAGGTATAATATTATGTTTTGCAAACGTATTAATTAATTCTCTTTGAGTAAGATCAATTCCCTCAAATAGACTTTTATTGGCTTCTCTCTGTTCTTCTGAAGCCATTTCTGATGCACGCTTCATGTTATCGTATACTGATAGTAAATCTCTAGCCAACTTTCGACCCCCATATACTTCAGCATCCCTACGATCACGTTCTCCACGTTTTCTTTGGTTTTCAGCTTCAGCCAACGCCCTCATCAAGCGATCATTAAGTTCTGCATTCTCAGCACGCAATTCATCTACTTCACTTAATTCTTCAGATTCATCATTAGCCGAATCATCGTTTTCAAGCTCTGTTAAATCTTCAATATTCACCAATTCTTCATCTTCTAACGGAACATCTGGTTCTGATAAGGATACTTTTGGTTTTTCGTCATCTAACATTCATTTAAGTCCTTAGTAAGCGCCCAATTAATTGAGCTGTATAATCTACAATAGGCACAACACGCCCATAATTTAATCTTTTTGGCCCGATTACTCCTACCGCACCAATTACTTTTCGATCAGCATTCATATACGGAGAAACTACTAATGACGACCCCGAAAGTGAAAACAATTTATTTTCTGAACCAATGAATATTTTCACACCGTCACCCTGTTCTGCAAGATCTAAAAATTGACTAATATCTTTTTTTTGCTCCAAATCATCAAATAATGATTTAATGCGTTCCATATCTTCATCTGATTGCCCATCATCTAATAAATTTGATCGCCCTCGCACAATTAACCTTGCTTCTGATCCCTGATCTTTTGCCCAAACCGCTACACCATCTTTTATCATTTGTTGAGACAATATATCTAAATCTTTTTGGTGCTTTTCAACATGCCTATCAACCACGTTGCGCAAGTCACTAATTGTGTGGCCAAAAACAATTGAATTCAAGAAATTAGCTGCCTCTCTCATTGATGATGGTGTCTGACCAAGAGGTGGATTAAACATTCGGTTTTCAACATTTCCATCTTCAGTTACTAAAACTACCAATGCGCGGTCAGGAGCAAGAGAAACAAATTCAATATGCTTTATTGGAGCTTCAGACTTTGGCGCCATAACGACACTAGCGCCCTGAGTAAGGCCTGAAAGCATAGTACCAGCTTTATCTAATACAGACGCCATATCATTAGTATGATCAAGCGACGCATCAATTTCCTTACGTTCCTGAGTGTTAATGTCTCCAACTTCTAACAAACCATCAACAAAAAGCCTTAATCCACTTTCAGTGGGTATTCGCCCTGCCGATACATGTGGTGCATTCAATAAGCCCAAAAACTCTAAATCATTCATAACATTTCTAATCGTTGCTGCTGAAATGTTTTCACTTAAGCTGCGCGTTAATGTACGTGATCCAACAGGATCTCCTGTGTCAAGATACGACTCAACCAGCAGTCGAAAAACTTCTTTACTTCGGACATTGAGATCATCAATTGAATGTTGGCTGGATTCTTTCACGTGCGCCCCTTCCATGGGTCAGCTTTTATATTAAAAACCTTTCTCTACTAGGTCAATCTAGGTTTGCGCCTATTGCTCATTACTTGTATCAACATAAAATATTATAGGAGAATTCTAATGCGCCCATCTGGCAGAGCTATTGACGTAATGCGTCCAATTGAAGTTGAAGTAGGTTTTACTAAACATGCTGAAGGTTCATGTTTAATAAAATGCGGAGATACACATGTACTTTGCACAGCAAGTGTTGAAGACAGAACACCTCCTTGGCTGAGAAATACTGGAATGGGGTGGGTCACAGCTGAATATGGTATGTTGCCAAGATCAACTGGCTCACGAAACAGGCGTGAAGCTGCTTCAGGTAAACAATCTGGTAGAACTCAAGAAATTCAGAGATTGATAGGGCGGTCATTACGCGCAGGTGTTGATCGATTGTCTTTAGGCGAAAGACAGATAACTGTAGATTGTGATGTATTGCAGGCAGATGGTGGAACAAGATGTGCGTCCATTACTGGTGGTTGGATCGCCCTGAGGTTAGCAATAAATGCTATGATCAAGGCTGGTGATATTAAAGAAGATCCACTAACTGAACACGTTGCAGCGGTATCGTGTGGAATATACGGTGGACAACCTGTTTTAGATTTAGATTATGCAGAAGATAGTGAAGCTGGAACTGATGCAAATTTTGTAATGACTGAATCAAAAGGACTAATTGAAATTCAAAGTTCTGCTGAAGGTGCAACATTTGATCGATCAGAATTTGATACCCTTATGAATTTAGCTGAAAAAGGTATATCTGAATTAATAAAAGCACAGAAGACAGCTATATCCTAATGCGAAAACTTACAGAAAAACATATTATTCTAGCAAGTCATAATAAAGGTAAGCTTAAAGAAATTGCCCATTTATTAAATCCTTTTGGAATAAAAGTTACATCTGCGGGCGATTTAGGATTAAATGAACCAGACGAAACAGAAAATACATATGTTGGTAATGCACGTATAAAAGCACATTATGCTGCAAAATCATCAAACAAACCTGCACTTTCCGATGATAGTGGCTTTTCTGTAGAAATATTGGATGGTGCACCAGGTGTTTATAGTGCTGATTGGGCTGAAACACCAAATGGTCGAGATTTTTCTATGGCAATGTCAAAGATATGGAATAAAATTCAACACTCTAAAATGCCATGCAAAGCAAAGTTTTGCTGCACTTTGTGCTTAGCTTGGCCAGATGGGCATGATGAAATATTTGAAGGGAGCATTAAGGGAGAGATTGCATGGCCACCTAGAGGAAATAATGGGTTTGGTTATGATCCAATGTTTATTGCAAGTGGAATGAGCCAAACTTTTGGAGAAATTACTCCTCATGATAAACATTTAATAAGCCATAGAGCAGATGCATTTGGAAAATTTATACAAAATTGCTTGAAGGGATAGAGTGTGATGAAAAAGTTGGTTTCAAGTGGGTCGTCTTTTGAGAAAAAATTAGGTTACAGCCGTGCAGTTATAGTAGGAAATTGGGCTTTTGTTTCTGGCGTTACAGGCTATAATTATAAAACAATGATTATGCCAAATGATATATTTAGCCAGGCTACCAATTGTTTTGAAACCATCCAAGAATCACTTATAGAGGGTGGTTTTTCTTTATCAGATACTGTGCGAGTCCAATATACATTAACATCTTCAAAACTGGTAGATGATGCTGCTCCTGTTTTAGAAAAGTATATGGGCAATATCCGCCCCGCAGCAACTATGGTTATTGCTAATATGATTAAACCAGAAATGTTAATTGAAATTGAAATTACAGCATTAAAAAATTGATACATGATTGGAAAAATGGTGGTTTTGGCATTTATGTTCACTGGCCGTTTTGTGCAGCAAAATGTCCATATTGTGATTTTAACTCCCATGTACGCAAATCTGTCGATCAAAAAAGGTGGCTTACAGCTATTTGCCTTGAATTAAAAAATAATGCATCTCGTACATCAAGTAGAATAGTAAACACTATATTTTTTGGTGGAGGAACACCTAGTCTAATGGAGCCAGAAACTGTATCCGGTATCATTAATGAAATTTCATTATTGTGGGAATTAGCGCCAGATATAGAAATTTCTTTAGAGGCAAACCCCACTTCTGTAGAAGCTCAAAAGTTTTCAGATTTTAGCAATGCCGGTGTTAATCGCCTCTCTATGGGTATACAATCTTTACGTAATAATGATTTAAAAGCATTGGGTCGAATGCATACTGTGATTGAAGCGCGTAACGCTTTTGATATTGCTAAAAAATACTTTCATAGGGTTAGTTTTGACCTGATATATGCTAGACAAGGACAATTAATAAGTGACTGGAAGGCCGAATTATTAGAAGCAAGTGCAATGGCAGTTGATCACTTATCTTTATACCAACTGACCATAGAGGCAGGCACTCGGTTTGGTGATTTATACGACCGTGGGAAACTCAAAGGTCTGCCAAATGACGGCTTGGCCGCTGATATGTATGATGCGACCCAAGAACTCACATTTCTAAATAACATGCCAGCTTATGAAATATCAAATCATGCACTTAATGGAGCTGAATCACGTCACAATTTAATTTACTGGCGTTATGGTGATTATGTAGGCGTTGGTCCAGGTGCACACGGCAGAATAACAAGCAAAGGCAATCGAATTGCAACAGTAACAACCCAAAACCCAGAAGATTGGCTTCGGAACGTAGAATTAAAAGGCACCGCAACAAGCGATGATGAGATCATTAAACCAAGAGACCAAGCAGCCGAATATTTAATGATGTCATTACGTTTAACTGAGGGGCTAGATATGAATAGGTTTAAGAATCTTTGTGGTACCGCTTTAGACAATCAAGTTATTGATAAGAATATACAAAATGGTTTATTGAAGGTTAATAATAATAACCTTATTGCAACACAACGTGGCAAAATTATTTTGAATACCGTAATAAAAGATCTTTTAATTTAAAGTAAACAGGTATTAATTTATGAAAATAATATGGTTATTTTTTGGCTTTATTACACTTCTTTTGGCTCTTATTGGTATTGTATTACCTTTACTACCTACTGTACCTTTTTTGCTCTTAGCAGCATTTTTCTTTGCTCGCTCATCTACAAGGATACACGATTGGCTCATTAACCATCCAAAACTTGGCCCTCCAATATATGATTGGCAAAATAATGGCTCCATAAGCTTAAAATCAAAAAAAACTGCCACCTTTTGTATACTTATTGCTTTATTAATACCTATCTATATAGGCTTGGGTTGGAAAATAATTTCATTTCAAATTTTAATATTATGTATAGTTTTAAGCTTTATTTGGACACGTCCGTCAAAATAGAACATAACCTATCTAATTCATCTAAATTTTTATATGAAATTATAACTTTTCCATCACCACTCAATTCTTTATGGTCTATTGATACTTTCATTTTAATATTAGAAAATAAATCGGCTTCTATTGCCAAAGTATCTGAATCTTTTTTCTGTATGGTTTTATTTATTTTTTTCCTACTAAGCCTTTGTTTTACATATCTTTCTGCTTCCCTTACAGACATTTTTTCTTCAATCATAATGTTAGCCAATGCAACAGCCTGTTTATTACCAACCAAAGTTCTTGCATGCCCCACAGAAAGCGCTCCATTGCGTACAAAGTTTTGTACTTTTTCTGGTAAATTCAATAACCTTAATAAGTTTGCAATATAACTTCTACTTTTTCCTAAACCAGAAGCTACCTGGTCTTGAGTATAGCTGAAATTATCTATCAAAGATTGATAACCAAGAGCCTCTTCTAATGGGTTTAAATTTGATCTTTGTACATTTTCAATAATAGCAACTTCTAATAGCTCTTCGTCCGTGAAGTCGCGAACCACAACAGGAACCTCATGTAACTGTGCTTTCTGTGCGGCTCGCCACCTTCTCTCACCTGCTACAATTTGGTACAACTCATTGTTTTCAGGAGATAGCCTTACTATTATTGGTTGGATTATACCTCTTGAGGCAATGGATCTAGTCAAGTCTTCTAAATCATCTTTATTAAAGTCTTGGCGCGGTTGATCAGGGTTTGCTATGACTTTCTCAATAGGCAAAATATTGGTTGAAGTAATTAAAGTTGTGTCTGGTGTTTTTTTAATATCACCATCAATATCAGCCATTAAAGCGGATAATCCACGCCCTAATCCTTTGCGGTCTCTTTTTTTACTCATTTTAATATCCAATACCTAAATTTATCTTTGTTTAACCTTATCTCTAATTAGAAACTCAGCCCCTAGAGAAACATATGCTTCTGCCCCGCGACCTGAAGCGTCATATTCAAGAATTGTTTCACCATAAGACGGCGCTTCAGAAAGCCGTACAGTTCTAGGTATAATGGTTTTATATACTAAATCCTTTAAGTTATCTCGAACATCGACTTCAACCTGTTGTGCAAGTTTAACCCTTTTATCAAACATAGTTAAAACCACACCATCAATAAACAATGAGGTTCCTAACGCCTCACGTACTTCTCTAACAGTCAAGATTAATTGTGATAAACCCTCCAATGCATAAAACTCTGATTGTAAGGGTACTAAAACAGAGTCACTTGCAGCAAATGCATTTATTGTTAGTAAGTTAAGCGACGGAGGACAATCAATGAAAACATAATCGAACTCCTTAACTTTTTCTATAGCGTTACGCAGTTTAATTAGTCGACCCTTGTCGTTCATTAGTTCTGCGTCTGCTGAGCTGAGATCCGTATTGGATGTTATTAGTGATAAATTTTTAACATGTGTTTTTATAATTGCTTTATTTATATCAATACCATCAACTAAAACATCATATGCTGTATATTCTCTATTATCAGGAGAGATACCCAATCCTGTAGAAGCATTTCCTTGAGGATCAAGGTCTATTACAAGAACTTTATGGCCCTTAGTTGCTATCGCAGCAGCCATATTAATAGCAGTTGTGGTTTTACCAACACCACCTTTTTGATTAGCAATAGAAACTATTCTTTTAAGTTTAACCCGCATGCTTTATTCCAGTCAGTTGTAAAATGCGCCCGTTTTGATGCGTTACACTTTGTCTTTCTTTTAACATGAAACCCCAAGATTTTTTTGCTTCATAAACCTCATTAACATAAGTATCACCCTTCAAGAACAAACATGTTCCACCATCTTTAAGTATATCTTTACTGTACGTTAGCAGTTGAGAAAGTGTTGCTAATGCTCTTGCAGTAACAATATCTGCCTGTAGTCCTTCCACATTTTCTATTCTATTTGTTAATATATTTATATCAATACCTGTTTCACGTGAAACATTTCTCATAAATGCACACTTTCTTGAATCACTCTCAATAAGTACAAATTTTAATAGTGGTTTTTTCTCTAGGGCTATAATTGCCAGAACTAGGCCAGCAAAACCTGCTCCAGAACCTATATCTACAAGGGTTTTAGCATAATCTGGTAAGTATTGCCACAGTTGAGCAGAATCCAAGAAATGTCTGTGCCATTTATTCTTTAATGTAGTTTTTGATACCAGGTTAATTGCTGGATTCCATTTTTCAAGTAATTTAGAGTATACCTCTAATCGATCCATTGTTTCACGTGAAACATCGCAAAGTCTCATTAGCTCAAGCTTTGAAGTTTCTTCGTTCATGCACTTTTCTTCACATCTGATCTTCTAATTGATGTAAGTATTAACGCCAATGCTGCTGGTGTCATTCCTTCAATTCTTCCTGCTTGAGCTAATGTTGATGGACGTGAATGTGCTAGCTTTTGCTTTATTTCATTAGATAAGCCTGAAATATCTTTAAAGTTAAAATTTTCTGGTATAGATAACTGCTCATCTTTTCTCATAGCTTCAACCGCTGATGACTGACGATCTATATAATTTACGTAAATTGCATCTTTTTCTAACTGGTCTCTTACACCTTTATCCAAACTCGATAAATCTGGCCAAATATTAGTTAGCTTTTGCAAATCAACACCTTTAAAAGATAATAAATCCATAGCGGACCTATGAATGCCATCTTGCTTAATAGAAATACCAGCTTTTTTTGCCTGTGTGGGTGTGATCGAATAAGAGTTAAGTAAGGATTTGGCGTTGTTCAAAATTTCAAGCCTAGCGTTAAATAAGTTACGCCTTTTTTCATGCACCAATCCACACTTAATACCTAATGGTGTTAATCTTTGATCAGCATTGTCCGCCCGTAATGATAATCTATATTCTGCACGACTGGTAAACATACGGTATGGTTCAGTAACGCCACGGGTAACCAAATCATCAATCATAACACCTATATAAGCTTGTGCTCTATCAAAAATAATTGGGGTTTTAGATAGTGCCGCTCTTGCTGCATTTAAACCAGCAACCAACCCCTGTGCGGCAGCCTCCTCATATCCAGTAGTACCATTTATTTGTCCAGCAAGGTAAAAACCATTAATGTCTTTTAGCTCTAACGTATGCTTTAACGCTCTTGGGTCTACGTAATCATATTCAATTGCATATCCTGGCTGTAAAATTTTCGCTTTTTCTAACCCAAGCATAGAATGAACATATTCATTTTGAATATCTTCTGGCAAACTGGTAGAAATGCCATTTGGATATATCGTATAATCATTTAAACCTTCAGGTTCTAAGAATACTTGGTGGCTTTCTTTTTCAGCAAACCTTACAATCTTATCCTCAATTGACGGGCAGTATCGTGGCCCAACACCATCAATTTTACCACCATACATTGCTGATTTTTCTAAGTTTTCTTGTATTATTGTATGTGTTGTTAGATTTGTGTGTGTAATACCACACTTAATCTGGCGTGGTATATCTGACTTCTTAGAAAGAAAAGAAAATAGGCTAGGGTCCTCATCAGCGGCCTGCGTTTCTAATAAACTCCAGTTGATTGTTCTGGCATCAAGGCGCGGCGGCGTTCCAGTTTTTAGACGGCCCATTGGCAATCTAAAACTATCCAACCGCTCAGCTAATGGAATTGCAGGCTTATCGCCCATTCGCCCACCAGGACGACTAACATTTCCAATATGAATAATTCCTCTAAGAAAAGTTCCTGTTGTTAAAACAACAGTCTTTGAGTGTACCTCACTTCTATCGGCTAGTATGACCCCCCCTATAGAATCATCTTTCATTATTAAATCAGATACTTCAGCCTCAATTACATCCAAACCATCTATATTTTTGAATTCATTCTGCATAGCATTTCTATAAAGTGCTCGATCTGCTTGAGTTCTTGGACCCTGAACTGCTGGGCCTTTTTTTCTGTTTAAAAGTCTAAACTGAATACCTGATTTATCCGCTACACGACCCATTAATCCATCTAATGCATCAATTTCACGAACTAAGTGACCTTTTCCAAGCCCACCAATAGCTGGGTTGCAAGACATTTCACCTATAGATTTAAATTTGTGAGTAATTAATGCTGTCTTTGCACCCACCCTCCATGCTGCATGAGCGGCATCTGCCCCGGCATGACCACCACCAATTATAATTACATCATATTGTTTCACGTGAAACACCCGTTAATATTTAATTTACATCTATACTGCATATCAAACACAAAGGGGAAGAGCTGAATTATTACAGTTAATATTATTCATTTACTATTTACCCAAGCAAAAGCTTGAGAATATTTCATCTAATAGGTCCTCAACACCAACTGATCCTATTAATGAACTTAAACACTGAATTCCTTGGTGGAATTCAGATGAAGCAAGTTCTGATAGTTCTAATTCATCACTTACGAGTAACTTACCTGCATCAAGATATTTCTGTGCACTTATCATTGCAACCCTATGTCTTTCTCTCGTCGCTGTTTGCGCACCTATAGATAAGTTTGTGAGTTTAAGTGATATTTCTTTCAACAGCGCATCTAATCCATCACCTGTTTTGCCTGATATTGCTAGAGTCTTTGTATTGTTAATTAAATCACATTTTCCAATGGTTAAAATATCATTTTTATCTGGCGTCAGCATTGAACCAGTGACAGATCCATCCTGCGTAATGAAGACACGTAGATCCGCTTTTTCTGCTCGACTTATTGCTAAATCAACACCAATTTTTTCAATTTTATCAGATGTGTCTCGTAATCCCGCTGTGTCTAACAGTGTAACTGCGTAACCATCTATATCCATTTTTACCTCTATAACATCTCTTGTAGTTCCTGCTATATCTGAAGTAATTGCTGCATCTCGGCCAGCTAATGCATTTAATAAAGTAGATTTTCCTATGTTGGGTGCACCGACGATTGCTACCTCAAAACCTTCTCTAATTCGCTCGGCTGCAAAAGATCCCTGTATTTCTGTTTTTAAATCTGTTTGTGTTTTATTTATAAGTTCCAAAACTTCTGGAGTTACATCCACCGGTATGTCTTCATCAGCAAAGTCAATTGTTGCCTCAATGAGGCTTACAGCTCGAATTAAATCAATACGCCACCTTTGAACCTTTTTTGATAATGCACCACCCATAGACCTCATAGCTAAACGTCTTTGTGCTTCTGTTTCTGACTCTATTAAATCAGCTAATCCTTCTACTTGTGTTAAGTCTAATTTACCGTTTTCAAGAGCTCTTCTTGTAAACTCACCTGGCTCTGCAATACGTAAACCACGTAAATCACTTAATGTTCTTAATATGTATGAAACGACCGCTGTACTACCGTGACAATGTATTTCAACAACTTCATCTCCAGTAAAACTAGCTTTTTCTTTAAATGTAAGTATTAATGTTTCATCAATAATATTATTTTCTAGATCATAAATTTTTCTAAGACACCTACCATCAACTGGAAGTTTCTTTTTAACAAGTTTTTCTAAAGAACAAATACTGTTTGCTCCCGATATTCTTATTATGGAAACACCCGCTCTTCCTTTAGCACTAGCTAGTGCAAAAATGATATCAGACATGCACAACCTTTTGATTTTATATATTTTTTTATGTATTCATAGAATCAAAGAATTCAGAATTTGATTTTGTTGCCTTTAGTTTACCGAGTAAGAACTCAACAGCGTCTGTTGTTCCCATCGGATTTAAAATCCTTCGTAATACAAATGTCTTTGCTAGATCAGTTGGGTCTACTAAAAGCTCTTCTTTTCTTGTTCCAGACTTCAGGATATCTATTGCAGGGAAAACGCGTTTATCCGCAACTTTGCGATCTAGAACAACTTCAGAGTTACCAGTGCCTTTAAACTCTTCAAAAATAACTTCGTCCATACGAGAACCTGTTTCTATTAGAGCAGTTGCGATAATAGTTAAAGATCCACCCTCTTCGATGTTTCGTGCTGCTCCAAAGAACCGTTTAGGGCGCTGTAGAGCATTCGCATCAACCCCACCAGTAAGAACTTTACCTGAGGACGGTACAACAGTGTTAAATGCGCGTCCTAAGCGGGTTATTGAATCTAATAAAATCACAACATCTCGACCATGCTCAACTAATCTTTTTGCTTTTTCAATCGCCATTTCGGATACAGCAACGTGTCGTGTTGCCGGTTCATCAAATGTTGAAGAGATCACCTCTCCTTTTACAGAACGCTGCATATCTGTAACTTCTTCTGGTCTCTCATCAATCAATAAAACTATCAAGAAGCATTCTGGATGATTTACTTCAAGAGATTTGGCAATATTTTGAAGGATAACAGTTTTACCTGTCCTAGGTGGCGCAACTATTAAAGACCTTTGACCCTTGCCTATAGGTGAAACTAAATCAATTAACCTAGCCGTTTTATCTTTTATTGTAGGATCTTCTATTTCCATTTTTAGACGTTCGTCTGGATATAATGGTGTTAAATTATCAAAATGTACTTTATGTTTTATCGCTTCTGGATCAGAAAAATTAATTTGTGTGACTTTTGTCATAGCAAAATAGCGTTCACCCTCTTCAGGCTGTGAAATCCAACCCTCTACAGTGTCTCCTGTTCTTAATGAATGTTTTCGTATCATTTGAGGTGAAACATAAATATCTTCAGGACCTGGTAAATAATTTGCTTGAGGTGATCTTAAAAAACCAAAACCATCCGACATTACTTCCATAACACCGTCCCCTGAGACTTCTGCTCCGTCCTCAGATTTCTCTTTTAAAATAGCAAACATCATCTCACCTTTTCTCATAGTGGATGCATTTTCTATCTCTAGGGTTTCGGCCATCTTTAATAAATCGGCAGCCGATTTAGCTTTAAGCTCTGAAAGGTTTACTTTTTCTGTTTCCATGATTCGACCACAAATTTTTACCTAAGATAAATAGGCGTTAATGTTTAAAGTTGTATATAATTTCAATCTATAATGGTGTGGGTCACCAGACTGTTTTTTTAAGTGTTATTTTATAAGGTATAATATGTCAATTTTTAAAAAGGTCTTACAACGACCATTATTATAATTAACACCATCAAAAATGTAGGAACCTCATTTAATAGACGATATTGTTTTCCACTATACTGAATAACATTATTTTTTAATAATTTTTGTTGCTTTAATAGAAAACCGTGAAAACCTGTCATTAATATAACAGAAGCGATTTTGATCCATATCCAGAAAACTGCCCAATCAACGATACCTGGAGTTAAGAGCAATAGAATACCAAAAGTCCAAGATGTAATCATTGCAGGATTCATAATACGTTTAATTAATAAATGTTCCCACAATACTATAGTTTTCCCTTTATCTAAATGTTTTGAATCTGTCTCAACATGATAAACATATAATCTAGGTAGATATAGTAAACCTGCCATCCATGATATCACAGCCAATAAATGTATTACTTTCGTCCAAGGATAAATTGTATTTAAAATTTCCATCTTAGCTTTCTAATGTTATTCTAACATCACTAATACTATAATATATATATTAAGAAAGAATAGTTGTTTGTAGTGTATACTGTGAAAAGCGGGGATTAAATTTAATTAACAAATACATTAACAAAAAAAGTAAGAAATTATTTAAAATTCATGTTATACACTATATGTGAATAAGTTTGGAACGTGTTGTATTTAAACAAATAAATATTGTATATATATGTGGATAGATATGTATATAAATACATAAAAAAAATATCCACAGGAATTAAATAAAAACAAAAAATATATTAACAGCTAATAAAATGTTAATTATAAAAAATAAGTGTTAGTTATTTTTGAAAATTAATGAAAAACTGTTAATAAATATAAACAAGACACATTGTATCCACAACTAATCAACATACAAATATAATAAAGGTAGACAGTGAAACCAAGTATTATTCTAGCATCTGAATCTATAACAAGACAAAACTTATTAACGCAGGCTGGAGTAATATTTAATTCTGTTTCTGCGAAAATAGACGAAATAACAATAAAAAAATCTCTTACAGGTGAGGGAGCAAATCCAAATGATATAGTTGATGCGTTGGCTGAATTTAAAGCAGCAAGAGTAGCAAATAATTATCCAACAGATATAGTAATTGGAAGTGATCAAATTTTAGTGTTTGAAGGTGAAATAATTTCTAAAGCTAAAAATATGATAGATGCTAAAAAAACACTGAAACGATTAAAAGGCAAAACACACCAGTTATTATCTTCAGCAGTAATTTATGAGGATAATAAACCAGTATGGAGAACAATTTCAAGAGCACAGCTTTTCATGCGAGAGTTTTCAGATGAATTTCTTGAGGAGTATATAGAAAATTCAGGGAATATAATTTTATCATCAGTAGGGTGCTATCTTTTAGAAGAAAAAGGCGTAAATTTATTTAACAGAATTCAAGGGGATTACTTTACTGTATTGGGATTTCCTTTACTAGAAGTTTTAGATTTTTTACGTAAGCGAGGTTTGATTATAACATGATAAAAGCAGGTGTTGTTGGCTGGCCAATTGAACAAAGTAAATCACCAATTATTCACAACCATTGGTTGAAAAAATATTCAATTAATGGATCGTATGAAAGAATAAGCTGTGAGCCTAAAGACTTTTCTAACTGCATTAAAAAGTTGATAGAATTGGATTATGCTGGTGTAAATATTACAGTTCCATTTAAAGAAAAAGCTCTTGAAATATCAAATACGGTAACAGATTGTGCTCACAAAATTGGTGCAGCAAATACTCTAACTTTTAAGGATGGAAAAATACTTGCTGACAATACTGATGCAATAGGATTTATAAGTAATCTGAGAACACAAGCACCAGAATGGAATGCAGATAAGGGTACTGCTTTAATATTAGGTGCAGGTGGGGCATCAAGGTCTGTTATATTTTCTCTATTAAACGAAGATACACCAAAAATAATACTTGCTAACCGAACAAGAAAAAGAGCAGAAAATTTAGCGGTAAAATTTGGTAAAAAAATTACCGTAATTGATTGGAATGATATAAGTTTATATTTATCGGATGTAAAAACTATAGTTAACACCACTTCTCTTGGTATGCTTGGTCATAGTGAACTAAAATTAGACACAATTAATTTAAATTCAGAAACACTTGTTACAGACATTGTCTACAATCCACTTAGAACAGTTCTGTTAGAGGACGCATATAAAAAAGGTTGTACAACTGTAGATGGTTTAGGAATGTTGTTATATCAAGCTGTTCCTGGATTTAAAAAGTGGTTTGGTATTGAGCCTAAAGTTACCAAAGCTTTGCGTACTGAAGTATTATTAGCATTATGAAAAATACGTTTGTTTTAGGATTAACAGGCTCAATTGGAATGGGTAAATCTACGACCGCAAATATTTTTCGTGAAGCTCAAATAGCCGTTTGGGATGCTGACGCTGCTGTTCACGAATTATATACAAGTGATACTGATACTATTGAAAAGATATTTGAAATTGCTCCCACATCTGTATCTGTATCTGGTGTCGATAGAAAAATATTAAGCGGTATAATACAGTCAGACAAAAGTCTGTTACATAAGATAGAGGATATTGTTCACCCAGCAATAAGAGAGCATAGATCAGCTTTCGTTGAAGCATGTAATAATACTGATCAGAAATTAGCTATTGTTGATATTCCACTTTTATATGAAACAGAAGCAGATAAGTGGTTAAATGCTGTTTTGGTAGTAACTATAGACGCGGAAACACAAATGAAGAGAGTTATGTCACGTGCAGGAATGAATGAAAAAATCTTTAGTATGATGTTATCTAGGCAAATACCAGATGCAGAAAAGCGTAAAAAAGCGGATTATATAATTGAAACAAAATCCATAGAATATGTTACTAATCAAGTTCACAATTTAATCAAATTACTAGTAGGTAGTAGATAAATGCGCGAAATTGTTTGGGATACTGAGACGACTGGATTTGATCCCATAGCAGGCGATCGAATTGTAGAAATTGGAGCGGTTGAATTAAATCAGCACCTACCAACTGGTAAGGTTTTCCATCAATATATAAATCCTGAAAGAGATATGCCACCAGGCGCATATGAAGTCCATGGATTATCAATAGATTTTCTAAAAGATTTTCCAGTATTTAGTGAGATTGCAAATGAGTTTATTGATTTTATTGGAGATGCAACACTGATTGCACATAATGCAAAATTCGATATGAAATTTATAAACTCTGAATTAAAAAATGCTAATTTACCAGAAGTGCCACTAAATCAATCATTAGATACACTTGAAATAGCACGAAAGAAATTTCCTGGAGCACAAAATTCATTAGATGCACTATGCCGGCGTTTTAACATAGATAATTCTGGGCGACAAAAACATGGTGCATTATTGGATAGTGAAATTTTAGCGGAAGTTTATTTAGAATTAGTTGGTGGTAGGCAACCAGATTTTTCCTTAAGTCTTGTTGGAAATTCTAGTTCTGAAAATTCTTTGGATACATCGAGTACAGTCATATCCCGTCCAAAAAAATTGGATAGCTTGATCACAAATGAAGAAAAGATAGCACATGAGGAATTTATACTATCTTTAGGTGTTTCTGCAGTGTGGAATAAAAAATCATAAAAAGAAAAAAGCAGTGCTTTTTTTAATTTACAGTAGCTTTTTCAGCTGCTTGCCTTTGTAGTTCACTACGATAGAGCGCCATGAAATCTATTGGGTCAACGTTTAATGGTGGATATCCTCCATCTGCAGTTGTGTTTCTAATAATTTGTCTGACAAAAGGGAAAAGCATTCTAGGGCATTCAATCATTAAAAATGGGTGCAGTTGTTCTTCAGGTACATTTTCAACATGAAATACACCTGCATAATCTATTTCTAATAAAAATACCTTTTTGTCTTTTGAGTCTGCATTAACTGTAAGTTTTAATATTACTTCGTAGTTATCACTATCACCTTTCCGAGCATCAAGATTTACTTGTACATTTATCTCAGGTGAAGAAGAGTCTCCAAGATTTTTTTGAGCAGCAATATTTTCAAAAGAAAGATCACGAATGTATTGATGTAAACATTTCATTGTTGGTGCTTTTGGCGGTGTTGGTTTTTCTTCTTTATCAGCCATTGTTCTACTCCAGTTACTGTCGGAAATTCGTCTAGCAATTATTACATTAAGTAACAATCACTCTTTAAGGTTTTTATTTATTTATTTAGAATCTTTTTTTGGATCATTTACTACAGTATAATCTGCATCATAAATACCTGCGTCATTTGGATGCTCACTTTTTGGGGTATTAAAAGTATTTGTTTTTGCCATGTTTGCAAATTTTGCTATACCTAATCCTATTAAGAAAGATCTAAATCGTGGTACTAATAACAAAATTCCAAAAGTATCTGTAAAAAAGCCAGGTGTAAGTAGCAACACACCAGAAACTAAAATCATTGCACCATGAACAATTTGCTTCATTGGGTTTTGGCCTGATTTAATTGAATTTTGCAAAGTACCTAAAGCGGTTAAACCTTGAGATTTAAGTAGTGTAGAGCCTATTATAGCAGTTAGTATGACTATACCTAGTGTTGGGTATAATCCAATTGTGCCCCCAACTTGAATAAATAACGTAATTTCTATAATCGGAATTGCAATAAATATTAATAGTATTAACATTTTAAAACCTCGTAATTCGTGTGTCTTTCAGTGGACTATCACCCTTGGGTGAACTAGATATGTGATAAATGTAAATATTACTAGTGTTGTATATATAAAAATTTAAAGGTTTAATATGAGTGATCCAATGATTCAGCTTGTTATTCTTGGCGTTATAGCGCTTTTTGTTATTTTACGGTTACGCAGTGTTCTTGGGACACGTACAGGGTTTGAACCCACTAATGCTCCTCAGCAAACTTTTAAAAAAGATAAACCTAAAGATGAAGAAGTCAAAGAGGTAATAGATCGAGATATTGCTGATTATATTTTGATTGATAGTCCAGGTGGCAAAGCCTTGTCCCAAATGAAAAAAGCTGAAAATACATTTTCAGTTACAGAATTTATTGAGGGTGCGCGCCAAGCTTATGAAATGATCTTGATAGCATTTGAAGAAGGTGACCGTGACGGTTTGCGACCATTTTTAGCTGATGATATTTATGAAAGTTTTGAAGCTGTTATAATTGAAAGAGAAAATGCTAAGCTAAATGTAGACGCAACATTTATTGGATTAAGAGAAATAAAACTTTCGAATGCTGAATATGATTGGCGTTCAAAAGAGGGCGAAATTACATTAACTCTAATTGCTGAACTTACTACCGTTGTTAAAAATAATAATGGTAAAGTTATTGAGGGTGACAAAAATACCATTAAACGGCAAAAAGATATTTGGACATTTTCACGCGTAATGGGCAGTGATAATCCTAATTGGATTTTAGTTGCAACAAGTGAATAGTTCAGCTTAATTTTGATTAATTTATAATTATTCTTTAAATTAAATTTATAAGAGCAAATTTAAAGTTTGAGGAAATTAATAAGTGGGAAAAAAAACACCAAAAATTATTAGTACAGAAGATTTAGAAATTTGGGAAAAAATTACGTCGCAGTTAAAACGTAATAAACCAGATATATTAATCAACAAACAAATTAGAACTGTAAAAATAAAAAAATCAGTTAGTACACTACCAACTGTACCAAAACTAAAGCCATTTGTTATTGGTGAAAAATCAGAACATAAAGCAAAGTATAGTTTTCCAAATTTTCAAACAGAAAAGAAGAAAATTTCACCAAATATGGATAAGAAAAACTTCCAAAAACTGGTTAAAGGTAAAATGGAAATTGAAGGCACATTAGATCTTCATGGTTTAACTGCCGACCAAGCAAAAATAAAGTTGATTACTTTTATCTCACAATCCCATCTCTTAGGTAAAAGGTTAATAATTGTTATTACAGGAAAAGGAAAACATAAAGGATTTGATGAATTTCAAAGGCCTATAAATGGAGTTCTTAGAAAAAGCATGCCTGATTGGGTTAACAACTCTGCCATATCACAAAAGGTACTACAAGTTACACCAGCTCAGCCTAAACATGGTGGAGATGGTGCATTCTATGTATACTTAAGGCGGCAAAGATAAATTATTAATTAAAATTAAATCCAATAATTATAAATTATTTTTGGTAAAGTATAATTATGTAAAAATTTTAAAGCACATACCTAGATAAATCATTACTACGCGATAATTCACCTAAATGTTTTTCGACAAAAGCAGAATTTACCTCAATAGATTCTCCTGATCGATCTGGTGCAGTAAAGCTAAGTTCTTCAAACACACGTTCTATAATTGTATGTAATCGCCGCGCACCAATATTTTCTATACTTTCGTTAACTTCAGCTGCTATTTTAGCTAAAGCGGCAATCCCATCTTTAGTAAATGTTACATCAACATTTTCAGTAGCCATCAAAGCAGAATATTGTCTGGTTAATGCATTTTCTGTCTCAGTTAATATTCTTATAAAATCTTTTTCTGTAAGTGCTCTTAGTTCTACACGAATTGGTAGTCTGCCCTGTAGTTCAGGTAGTAGGTCTGAAGGTTTCGCAATATGAAAGGCACCAGATGCAATAAATAAAATATGATCAGTTTTTACTGGACCATGTTTTGTTGATACGGTTGTACCTTCAATTAATGGAAGAAGATCACGTTGAACACCTTCTCGAGATACGTCCCCTCCACGAGCGTCTGCTTTTGCGCAAACTTTGTCGATTTCATCAAGAAAAACAATACCACTTGTTTCAACTGCAATCACTGCTTCTTTGGTAACAGCTTCTTGATCAACAAGTTTATCAGCTTCCTCATCAATTAATACTTTATAACTATCTGAGATTTTGATTTTCCGTTTAACGGTTCTACCACCCATAGCTTTCCCGAATATTTCCCCAATATTCATCATACCCATTCCTGGTTGACCTGGAATATCTACCATTCCGCCCATAGGATTAGTGGTATCAGCTAACTCTAGTTCAATTTCTTTATCATCAAGTAATCCGTCGCGTAGCTTTTTTCTAAATACTTCTCGAGTTTGTTCTCTAGCATCTGACCCACACAACGCATCTAAAACGCGATTTTCAGCATTGCTATATGCCCCTGCATTCACTTTTTCACGCTTGTTTTCTTTAACCATAACAATTGCACTATCAACCAGGTCACGGATAATTTGCTCTACGTCACGGCCAACATAACCAACTTCTGTAAATTTAGTTGCTTCAACCTTTAAAAATGGTGCCTTGGCTAATTTTGCCAGACGGCGACTGATCTCGGTCTTTCCAACACCAGTAGGTCCAATCATCAATATATTTTTAGGATAAACCTCATCCCTTATATCATCATTTAGCTGATTTCTTCTCCATCTGTTGCGCAAAGCAACCGCAACTGATCGTTTTGCATCATTTTGACCAATGATGAATCTATCTAATTCTGAAACAATTTCGCGTGGTGTTAAATCTGTCATTTAGATATTTTTTCTACTGTCATATTTCCGTTTGTAAATACGCAGATTTCTGCTGCTATCGTTAAAGATTTTCGAGCGATTGTTTCTGCATCTTGATCACTATCGATTAATGCACGAGCGGCTGCTAATGCAAAATTCCCCCCTGACCCTATCGCAGCAATGCCATGCTCTGGCTCGAGCACATCGCCAGCACCAGTGATGACAAAAATATCAGAACCATCAGTCACAATTAACATTGCTTCTAAATTTTTAAGATATTTATCCATCCGCCAGTCTTTTGCTAATGAAATAGAAGCTTTGGCTAATTGACCAGGAGAAGCTTCTAATTTTGCCTCTAGGCGTTCAAGGAGTGTAAATGCATCTGCTGTAGATCCAGCAAAACCACATATAACATCATGACCCCCAGGAGATATTCGACGAACTTTCTTTGCAGAACCTTTAATCACCGTGTTTCCAAGGCTTACTTGTCCATCACCCGCAATCACAACATCATTACCTTTTCGAACACCTATTATTGTTGTTCCGTGCCAGCCAGGAAATTTTGTTTTTTCCATTATAAACTTCCTTTTATGATAATTAGATAAGCTAAAGATAATATTTCTAATAAATGTACTAGGATCAAGAATAAAAATATTAAATCTTATTTATATTTAAGTGCCATATTTAATAATATGGCACTTAAAATAATATAAAAATTAGTCTAGTTTACGTTCAATTTCTTCTGTTTCAAAAATTTCTATTACATCACCGACACGTATGTCTTCATAGTTTTCAAAAGCCATACCACATTCTTGACCCATATGGACGTCTTTAACCTCATCTTTAAATCGTTTGAGTGTTTTTAATTTACCTTCATGAATTACGACATCATCTCGCAATAACCTAACACCAGCCGCACGGCGAGCAAGGCCCTCAGTAACCTCACAACCACCAATTTTTCCAACACCGGTAATTTTGAAAACTTCTTTTATTTTAGCATACCCAATAAAGGTTTCTCTTACTTCTGCAGATAACAATCCAGACGCTGCTGCTTTAATATCATCAACTAAATCATAGATTATTGAATAATAACGAAGTTCAACACCCTTTTGGTTTGCAGAAGCTCTAGCGGGTGCATTCGCTCGGACATTAAAGCCAATAATTGGAGCACCTGAAGCTTCTGCTAAAGTTACGTCTGATTCAGTTATCGCACCAACACCTGAATGAAGTACACTAACCCTAACTTCTTCATTTCCAATTTTCTCCATAGCTTGAACAATAGCTTCTGTTGATCCTTGAACATCAGCTTTTACAACGATTGGAAGGACTGATACACTTTGATCTGCTTTGACCTTAGCCATTAATTGATCGAGAGTAGTAGCAGATCCAGCAGTGGCTTTTTTATCTTTTGCGGCTTGTAAGCGATAATCAGCAATTTCTCTTGCTTCAGCTTCAGATGTTACAACATTTAATACATCTCCAGCAGCAGGTGTACCATTTAAGCCTAACACTTCAACAGGTACAGATGGTTTAGCTTCAGTTACTGTTTTGCCTTGATCGTTTATTAAAGCTCTTACTTTCCCCCATTGTTCTCCAACAACAAATATATCACCTTTACGCAATGTTCCATTTTTAACCAAAACAGTAGCAACAGGCCCACGACCTGTATCTAATTTTGCTTCAATAACTGCCCCATGAGCAGCTCTATCTGGGTTTGCCTTTAATTCAAGTAGTTCTGATTGTAATGAGATTGCTTCTAATAATTCATCTAATCCAGTACGCTTCAATGCAGAAATTTCAACATCTTGCACTTCACCTGACATTGCTTCAACAACTACTGAGTGCTGTAAAAGGTCTGTTCTTACACGCATTGGATCAGCAGCCTCATGGTCCATTTTATTAATTGCTATTATTAATGGTACATTGGCAGCTTTAGCATGTGCAATTGCTTCAATAGTTTGAGGCATTACACCATCGTTCGCAGCAACAACTAAAACTACTATATCAGTAACTTGAGCACCGCGGGCCCTCATTGATGTAAATGCTGCGTGTCCAGGTGTGTCTAGGAATGACAGTAACGTACCGTTTTCTGTGGTTATTTGATAGGCGCCGATATGTTGTGTGATACCGCCTGCTTCACCTGAAGCTACGTTTGTTTTTCGAAGTGCATCCAGCACTGATGTTTTACCATGATCAACATGACCCATTATTGTCACTACTGGAGCGCGCGGTTTTAGGTCTTCAACGTTATCTTCAGCTAATTTTATAGCGTCTTCAACATCTGCATCAGAAACACGCACAATTTTATGGCCAAATTCTTCAATAATTAATTCAGCTGTATCAGCATCTATCGTCTGATTTTGTGTTGCCATAATTCCATTTGTCATAAGTGCTTTTACAACAGCAGCTGTTTTTTCTGCCATACGATTTGCTAATTCTTGAACTGTGATTGCTTCTGGGACCTGTACGTCACGTACAACCTTTTCTCGTTCACCCATATTTTCGGCAGCCATCTTGCGGCGTTCACGATCTTGTTTTCGTTTTATTGAAGCTAGGGAACGTTGTCTATTTCCACCCCCACCAAGTGCTTGGTTTATAGTAAGCTTACCTGATCGACGACGATCATCACCACCTTTTTGATTACGAGGTTGTGGTTTATTTTCTTTACGGGGAGCATCGTCCCTTTTGGGGGCAATACGATCTCCAGCTTCTGCCTTTAAGGCTGCTGCTTGTGATGCTGCAGGATCATCCTCAGGAATTGGCTTTTCAGCTTTTACCTTTTTAGGTGATAGTGTTTCAGCGGGTTTCTTTTTATCTTCCAAAATCTGGCGGGCTTTTTCAACACGTTCTTCCTCAACGCGTTCTTTTTCATCTCTAACTTTACGTCTTTCAGCTCTTTCAGCTTCACGAGATTTTGTTTCAGCTTCTTCTCGTGCTTTTCGGTCATTTTCTTGAGCTGCTGCTGCCATTAAAGCTTTCTTACGTCTATCAAGCTCTATATCAGACACGCCAGCTGGACGCGGCCCACCAGAAGCATCTGCACCACCTTTTCCTGGCACTATTACACGCTTTCTTTTTTTCTCAACAACAACAGATTTACTGCGTCCATGAGAAAAGCTTTGCTTTACGTGGCCTGGCCCAGAACTATTGCGCAGTCCTAATGGTTTTTTATCGTCACTCATTCGTAATCACCTTTCTGTGCTGATTGTATCAGCTTTTGTCCAATTTGCGAATACCTGCAAGCCTGGAAGCTTCACAGCGAACTTTTTTAGTAAGCCCACCACCTGTCAGCGCCGCGTGTATCGCATAGTCTCGTCCAAATGCCAAACCCAATTCTTTTTGATTCAAGCATTTAAAATATACATTTTTTCCTTCTGGAGATCTAAGTTTTCCTAATTGTCTCTCTGAGCCATCACTTGCTTGAATTAAGATTTGAGCTTTCCCAGATATTAAAGCACCTTTAACAACCTCAAAGCCACTAACGACTTGACCGCCACGACGAGCTAAAGAAATTGTATCAATTACTTTTTTAACCAATAAATTTTCTATAAGCTCTAAAAGGTTGTCTGGAATTGTTGCTTGTACTTTTGCGGCTCGTGAAAATAAATTTTTATTTATAGCTTCTAGCAAACATTCTGATTTTGCGCTTATCCAAATTCCCCGGCCTGGTAGTTTTTCTGACAAATCAGGCGTAACCACGCCTTTAGGACAAAGAACAAAGCGTATGAGCTCTTCTTTTGGGTGTGAACTGCCAAGCACAATACATTTGCGCTCAGGTTCAGTGTTGCGTTTGGTTCGAATGCCTCTTGTCACAAGAAATATCTAAGACCTGAAACATCAGGCCTCAGCCCCCTCTTTACCAGGTTCAGCATTTGCGGCTTCAGCGGCCGCTGCATCCTCTGCTAGTTGCTCTTCTGTAACCCAGCCAATCTGCAATCTAGCTCGCATAATCATGTCTTGAGCTTCTTGAATATTAACTTCAAAACTTTCCAGTACTCCATCATCTTTATGTCGCTCTCCATTAACAGTTGTATAACCACCTGCTAATTCCCAGTCTGCACAGGTAGCGAAATCTTCTAAAGATTTAACATCATCTTTTCCTAAAGCGACTAACATTTGTGGAGATAGACCTTCAAAATCAATTAAATCCTGAGCAACACCTAATTCGCGCGCTTCCGCAATAGATTTTGCATTGATTTCTTCTAGGCTTTCTCTTGCACGAGCTTGCAGTTCACTTACTGTGTCTTGATCAAAACCTTCAATCATAAGCAATTCGTCAGTTTCCACATATGCAACTTCTTCTAAACTTGAAAAACCCTCTGATACTAACAATTGGGCTACAACTTCATCAACATTCATTGTATCCATAAATAATTGAGATCGTTCTTCAAATTCTTTTTGACGTCTTTCTGACTCATCAGTTTCTGTCATAATATCTATGTCTAGCCCAGTTAATTGAGAAGCTAACCTTACGTTTTGACCACGACGGCCAATTGCAAGGGATAATTGTTCATCTGGAACAACAACCTCAATACGCTCAGCATCTTCATCAAGTACAACTTTACTTACTTCAGCTGGTTGTAGAGCATTAACTAAAAAAGTTGGTGCATCTTCGTTCCATGGAATGATATCAATTTTCTCTCCTCCCAATTCATTTACTACAGCTTGTACACGCGATCCCCTCATGCCCACACATGCTCCAACAGGATCAATAGAATTATCAAAAGAAATGACACCAATTTTCGCTCTAGATCCTGGATCACGCGCGACAGCTTTAATTTCAATTATACCATCATAAATCTCAGGTACTTCCATTTTAAATAACTCAGCCATAAACTCTGGTGCTGTTCTTGAAAGAAAAACCTGAGGACCGCGCATTTCGGAGCGAACTTCCTTAATGTAAGCACGGATTCTGTCACCATTTCGAAACATCTCACGATTGACGAGTTGGTCGCGACGACATACAGCTTCGCCACGTCCCACATCAACTATTACATTTCCATATTCTACACGCTTAACGAGTCCGTTTATTATTTCCCCTTGGCGATCTTTAAATTCTTCGTATTGTCGATCTCGCTCAGCTTCTCTTACTTTTTGTAATATTACCTGTTTTGCTGATTGAGCACCAATTCGCCCAAAGTCCATAGGTGGTAATTTATCAATAATCAAATCCCCTACAGATGGATCTTCTTTGTGTGCCTTTGCCTCTTCTACAGTCATCTCTGTATACATATTTTCAGCTTCAGTACCCTCAACGACCACACGCACACGTGTCATCTCTAGTTCACCAGATTTACGATCAATAAATGCGCGGATATCTAGTTCTGCACCATATTTTGATTTGGCTGCCTTTGCATAAGACTCTTCCATAGCTTGTAAAACTAAATCTGGATCGATCATTTTTTCACGAGCAACTGAATCTGCGATTTGCAAAAGCTCTAGACGGTTAGCACTAGTAATGGCCATGGTTTATTCCTCTTCTGTTTCTATGTCGTCGAAATCACTTTCAACTATATTCGCGCGGCCTTTTTGAGATGTGGCCACTAATTCATCACTTAAAATTAACTTTGCATCAGATAGCCATTCAAAATCTAAGCCTATTGTTCCCTGAGGAATTTCAATCAGCACATCATTACCATCAATGCCGCGAGATATGCCCTTAAAGCGACGCTGGCCATCTATTAACTCTGATGTTTCTACTTTAATTTCAAAACCATCCCAAACTTGAAAATCTTTTAATCTTGTAAGAGGTCTGTCCATTCCTGGACTAGATACTTCTAATGCATATTCTGCTTCGATAGGATCTTCTACATCTAATACTGCACTTACCTCTGTTGATATTTTTGAACAATCATTAACATCAATACCACCATTTGGTTTATCTGCCATTATCTGTAATGTTGTTGCTTTTCCTGACATTAAGCGGATTCGTACAAGTTCATAGCCTAAATCTTCAATTATAGGCTGAACAATACTTGCCATTCGTTTATCTATAGCTGATTTTGCAATTAGATCTGACATTTTTCTCACATAAAAAAACGGGCTCACGGCCCGTCGTAAATTTCGATGGAAGGTTAGGGTGGAAGCTAACCTTTCCGGTATAAAAAATTACCTACAGATATAATTTGCAAAGTGCAAGTAGATTCGATTTAAGTATTTTACTTATATTTTTAAAACCCTAGAATATAACTCAAACTGTAATCATCTAAATTGAAAGTCCTGTTATGGAAAATCAAATTTCTAAATTTTTTTATCTAACAGGACTTTCAATTATGATCGTTTGGTTACTGTTTATTGGACAGTCAATATTATTACCAATCATTTTAGGTATTCTAACAGTATATATTTTAATAACGGCGTCTGATGCTATTTCACGTTGGCCTATGATGGATATTTTCCCCTCAATAGTGCATCGGTTAATAGTTTTATTAATTTTTATCGCAATTGTAGCCCTCATTTCATTAATGGTTTCAAACAATATAGAATACATTTTGTCTCAACTACCAATTTATCAAACTAATTTACAAATTGTGGTAAATAACCTCGCTACAAGTTTTGGTTTAGATAATGTCCCAAGTATTGATAAATTAATAGCTAATTGGTGGAGTAATATAGACATTCAAACATATGCTTTTCGAGCATTTGGTTCTATTTCCTCGATAGGGTCTGTATTATTCATGACTGCGCTTTATACAGGGTTTTTACTTTCTGAAGCTAGTAATTTCAGAGAAAAAATATCTAAAGCCCTAAAGAGTGATGCATCACAAGCTTTAGAAATAATTTCAAAAGTGAATAATAGAATTGGTATTTATTTAACCATTAAAACTATTATTAATATAATTTTAGCATCTGTTTCATTTTTAATAATGTGGTTAATGGGCATTGATAGTGCTGTTTTTTGGGCAGTTATGATTGGGTTTCTAAATTACATACCATATGTTGGTTCTGCCATAGGTGTTGGATTTCCTGTTGGGTTAACACTGGCACAATTTGGATCGCTGCATTGGGCGATTTTAGCTTTAGTTTTGCTGATGGCAGTGCAAACGTTTGTTGGTAATATACTAGAACCTAAAATGATTGGAAAATCTGTAAACTTATCAAGTTTTGTCGTCTTAGTTGCTTTAGTATTTTGGACAGCTATTTGGGGGCTACCTGGAGCAATTTTATCAATTCCATTAACGTCTGTTTTGGTAATTTTATTAGCTGAAAACCAAGCAACTAGACCTTTAGCAGTTATGTTCACTGCAGATGGAGATCTCTGATTGGATCGAATGGCTGAAATGGAAGTATTTGTTGCTGTTATTGATAATGGTGGATTCACTGGTGCGGCAAATAAATTAAGACTCTCTAAGTCATCAGTATCAAAGCATGTAACAAATCTAGAATCTAGACTTGGGGTAACACTGTTAAATCGCACTACAAGAAATGTAAGCGCTACAGAAATTGGTATTAGCTATTATAAAAAATGTGTTAAATTTATTGAACAAATCCGAGATGCTGATTTGTCTGTTTCTGCAATGCAATCTGAAGCACAAGGAACTTTACGTGTGTCTGCTTCTTCTGACTTTGGATCAAGCCACTTGATGAATTGTATAACACCTTTTCTAAAACAGCACTCAAAAATAAAAATACATTTAACCTTAGACAACCGATTTGTTGATCTAGTCTCTGAAGGTTTTGACGTTGCTATTCGAATTGGTAATTTATCTGATAGCTCTTTGCGGGCAAGAAAAATCTCAACAACAAAATTAGCAATTATTGGATCAAAAGATTATTTGAAAATGAAAGGCACCCCTTCTATAGCCGATGACCTTTCTGATCACCAACTGCTTAATTATTCTCTTGATAAAAATAATGGCTTTTGGCGTATTCCACTTTTTGACGGAGAAGAGCGTCAATTTCGTGGAAGAAATAATTTAACTGTTAATGATGGTAAGTCATTAATGCTTGCTGCTGAAGCAGGTTTAGGTTTGGCTTATTTGCCATGTTTTATATATGGTGAAAAAGTAAAAGATGGTACACTACAAAAAATATTAACAGAATTAGTTCTACCAGAATTAGGTGTCTATATAGTTTATCCACCTTCTGAATATATATCACCAAAATTAAGAGTTTTTATAGACTACCTAATTCAGCACTTTAAAGGTTTAGGAAATGAAACTTGGTAATTAAGGTTTAAGCCTATAGTGATAATATCCAACTTCTGACATTCCTATACTGAGATAAAGATTTCTAGCTGGAATGTTGTCTTTAACAGAAACAGCAGAAATGAATTTAGCTCCGTTTGTTGATGCCCAAACATTTATTTGCTGCATAATTTTTTTAGCAAGACCTTCCCGGCGATATTCTTTTAAAACCTCAAGGGCGTGAAACATTGCTATATCATTATGAATAGCCACAAAAGCAACAGCTTTATTATCAATCAATATAAAAGTCTTTGATACTTTTGTGCGTTTCATTATATTTAAGCGAGCGCTGCTAACGCCACCATTGAGCCAAATGCGCTTCATGATTGTATTTGGCTTTGAATGAAAAACTCCTTTAATTGATTTATCTATTAAACTGATTGGTGAACAAAAAATTACCACTGGATCAATTAAATCATAGCCTAATTTATCTAATTTATGATCTAAAACACTATCATTTTCTCTGATCATAAATAGATAGTTTTGGCTAAGAGCTTCCATCATTTTTTCTGCATTTTTTATATTGGCTTGAGGATCAAGCTGTAAAGTTGCTGAAACTCTCTTTCCTCCACCTAACCCATTCTTAACTAGCCAACCTTGGTTTACTTGAATAGATGCAGATGGCCATGTGTAATCTATTGTTTCATATAATGTTTTGATACTAGGCGTCATGATAAATTAAATTTAGAACGAACTTCTTTTTCAACAACTAAAACTAAATCTTTCTCAGTTGATCTAATAACAATATTAGCACCATATTTTTTTTCTTCATAAAAAGGGTATGACCCAATTGATACATCAGGAAAATTATTTGCTATTATTCCTAATGGTTCAGCAATTCGGCTCTCTGGTAGGTCAACTCTAACAGTTGAACTAATCATTTCTGCACCTCTTTTTAATTTTGGTAATAACCACTCAATCATACAGTTAAACACACTTGGAACCCCTGCCATTACATGTACGTTTTCCATAGAAAAGCCTGGTGCTTTTGAGATTATGTTATCGATTAAAATAGCACCATTTGGTATTCTAGCCATCCGTAATCGTGCGGGAGTAAGGTCATCAATCCCATTTTCATAATTTGTAGCTAAGATAAGTTTAGCATCTTCACGAACATCTATTTCAACACCAAAAGCGTTAGCAATACAATCTGCCGTAATATCATCATGAGTTGGTCCTATGCCACCACTCGTGAAAACATAATCATACTTTTTTCTAGTTTCGTTAACAGCAACTATGATCTCTGTAGGATTATCAGAAATAACCCTAACCTCTGATAAATTTATGCCATGATTTGTTAGCTTTCCAGCCAGATTGAACATATTTGCGTCTCTTGTACGCCCCGATAAAATTTCATCACCTATTACTATCATTGCAGCGGTTGGATTGGTCATTTATATATTCCTTATGAAATTTGAAAGCTCCCTAATCAAGGGTACACTTATAAAGAGATATAAGCGTTTTTTAGCAGACGTCACGCTAGAAAATGGTTCGGTTGTCACTGTACACGTAGCTAATCCAGGTTCAATGCTTGAATTGGCAAAGCCTGGTACAAAAATATGGCTGGAACCAAATAATAATCCAAAAAGAAAATTAAAATATTCATGGAAGCTTATTGAAATAGATAACACATTTATTGGAGTTGATACGAATTATGCTAATAAAGTAGTTAAAGAAGCTTTAGATAATAAGACAATTGATATTAATTTTGATAAATATAAATCTGAAGTAAAATATGGAGAAAATTCTCGTATAGATTTTCTTCTTTATTTCAAAAAAGATCCTGAAATGTATTTAGAAGTAAAAAGTGTTACGTTGTCTCGAAAAGAAGGCCTTGCAGAATTTCCTGATAGTATAACTCTTCGTGGTACCAAACATATGAATGAACTAGCTCAGAAAGTAAAAGAAGGTTATCAATCTACCATATTATTTCTAATACAGCGTTCAGATATTACTAAACTAAGTATAGCAAGTGATATTGATCCAAATTATCAAAAATCATATGATAATGCCATTGCAAATGGAGTAAAAGTTTTATGTTATGATTGTATTATCTCTAAAGACGGTATTGCCCTTGGCAAAAGACTAGACTTGGCAAATGTAATTAATTCTGTTTAACCAAAAAGAAATAAAAACAAGGTAAATATTGTGAATATCAAACCCAGATTAAATGCAGATGGTATTACTATTCATACACCAGATGAATTTGAGGGTATGAGAAAATCTGGAGCACTGGCTGCTAAAATATTAGATATGATAACTGAATATGTTGTTCCTGGCGTAACAACTGAAGCATTAGACAAGCTAATTCATGATTATATGATAAATGCAGGTGCTATACCAGCCACACTGGGATATCGTGGGTATACAAAATCATGCTGTATTTCGTTAAACCATGTCGTTTGCCATGGAATACCTTCGGATAAAAAACTAAAAGACGGTGATATTCTTAATATTGATGTTACTTGCATACTTGATGGCTGGTTTGGAGACACATCTCGTATGTACGTATGTGGGAAACTTTCAAGAAAAGCTGAGCGCTTAATAGATATAACTCATACCGCTTTAATGATTGGTATTGATCAAGTTAAGCCAGGAAATACATTTGGAGATATTGGAGCGGCAATACAGTCATACGTGGAAGCACAGCGGTGTTCTGTCGTTCGTGATTTCTGTGGCCATGGTTTAGGTAGAGTGTTTCACTCAGCACCTAATGTTGTACATTTTGGGCGGTGGGGTACAGGAGCAGTTTTAGAAGAAGGAATGTTTTTTACAATAGAGCCAATGGTAAACCTTGGTAAGCCACATACAAAAATATTGGCAGATGATTGGACTGCAGTAACTAAAGATAAGTCTTTGTCAGCGCAATTTGAGCACTCTATTGGTGTTACTTCAACTGGATATGAGATTTTTACTAGCTCACCATTAAATAAGTTTTATCCTACTTGGGATTAAATTTATTTTAATGCGCCATGACAGTGTTTAAACTTCTTGCCTGATTCACATAAACATTTATCGTTTCGACTTAAGGGTGGCCAAGTTTTTGGATTATTTTTATCAATTTCAGGTGGCTTTGGTGCCTCTAACTCAATATCAATTCCGTAAGCTTCTTTTACACGAGCTTTAATTGCATTGATTTCCATTCCTTGACTTAATGCTGTTTGGATTTGCTGTTGCAAAGCAGCCATTTGCTGTTCTTGAGTTTGTGGCTGTAAGCGAGCCATCTGTTTTGTAATATCAGACCTTAAACCTTCAAGCATTGATTCAAAAAGTTCAAAAGATTCGTTCTTATATTCGTTTAATGGATCACGATTTGCGTATCCACGCATTCCAACAACTGATCTTAGGTGCTCTAAAGTAATTAAATGTTCACGCCATTTTTGGTCTATTGTGCCTAATAGCAATTGTTTTTCTACAGAGCGTATATTATCTGAACCAATTCCTTTAATTTTATTTGCCATTTCTTCATCACCCGCTTTGCGAAGGCGATTAATAATGTCTTCGTCATCAATACCTTCTTCAGCGGCCCAATCAGATATAGGTAAACTTAAACCTAGTGTTTCTTTAATTGATTGCTCAAGCCCTTCAATGTTCCATTGATCAGCATAAGACTTTGAAGGAATCGCTTCATCTACTAAATCTTCAATCACTTCATCTCGCATATCTTTGACAGTAATTGATAAGTCATCTGATTTCATAATTTCCAAACGTTGCTCAAATATTGCTTTTCGTTGATCGTTCATTACGTCATCAAATTTTAGTAATTGTTTTCTAACATCAAAATTCTGACCTTCCACTTTTGCTTGTGCGCGTTCTAGAGACTTATTAACCCAAGGATGGATAATAGCCTCACCTTCGTCCATTCCTAGTTTGCCAAGAACAGAATCTAATTTTTCTGAGCCAAAGATACGCATTAAATCATCTTCTAAAGATAAGAAAAACGCTGAGCGACCTGGGTCTCCTTGACGTCCCGAACGCCCACGTAATTGATTATCTATGCGCCGGCTTTCATGTCGTTCTGTTGCAAGAACAAATAAACCACCAGAATCCAAGGCCACTTTTTTTGCTTTTTCTATTTCCTCAGTAACATCTTTACGGATTTTTAATGGGTCAGATTTTTTTCCTGCTTTTTCTAACGCTGAAGTAATCCGAATCTCAAGATTTCCACCCAGCTGGATATCTGTTCCTCTACCTGCCATATTTGTTGCGATGGTGACTGCGCGGGGTACACCAGCATCTGCTATTATTGAAGCTTCTTGTTCATGAAAACGAGCATTAAGTATTTTATGAGATATACCTGTTTTTGAAAATTCAGAAAAAGCATCTGAATAAGTCTTTAAGCTATTAATATCATTTTGCTTTTTTGCTTTTTTAGATTGCAACAGCAAATTATCAGAAATATCTTTTAATAATTTTTTATCATTTAAAAGGTTTGATAAGTATTCTGACTTTTCAATAGATGTTGTTCCAACTAAAATTGGCTGTTTATTTGAATGGGCTTTACCAATTTCTTCTACGACTGCTGTAAATTTTTCATTTGCTGTACGATAAATTGCATCATGTTCGTCAAGTCGAGCTATTGGTCTGTTTGTAGGAACTTCAACTACGCCCAAGCCATATATTTCAGAAAATTCTTCAGCTTCAGTTAAAGCTGTACCTGTCATTCCAGCTAATTTATCATAGAGTCTAAAGTAATTTTGGAAGGTAACAGATGCTAAAGTTACATTTTCAGCCTTTATATTTACACGTTCCTTCGCTTCAATTGCTTGGTGCAATCCATCAGACATTCTACGCCCAGACATCATCCTACCTGTAAATTCGTCAATAAGTACTACCTCATTGTCTTTTACAATATAATCTTTATCGCGTTTAAATAGCGTATGTGCACGTAAACCTTGATTTATGTGATGTACTAAAGACGTACTTTCAGGATCATACAATGATTGTTCAGCAGGTAATAATTTTAACTCAAGCAAACGTTTTTCAACAAATTCATTTCCATCATCTGTAAGAGATGATGAGCGTGACTTTTCATCTAGATCGTAATGTTCAGGTTGTAACTCAGGAATTAAGGCATCGATTGATTTATATAACTCAGTTCTGTCTTCTGCCGGTCCTGAAATTATTAATGGAGTTCTAGCTTCATCAATAAGAATACTATCCACCTCATCAACAATAGCAAAATAATGATCCCTTTGGGCCATTTGTGCTAAATCAGACTTCATATTGTCACGTAAATAATCAAACCCTAATTCATTATTAGTAGCGTATGTAATATCACTTGCATATGCAGCTAATTTCGCTTCTTCTTCCATGTCAGGAACAACAATACCAGTAGTCATACCTAGAAAGCTGTATACCTTACCCATCCAATCTGCATCACGAGAAGCAAGATAGTCGTTTACTGTAACAACGTGAACTCCTCTTCCTGTTAACGCATTTAAATATACAGGAAAAACGCCAACTAAAGTTTTACCTTCACCAGTTTTCATTTCTGAAATATTTCCTTGATGTAAAAATATTCCACCAATTAATTGTGTGTCATACGCGCGCAATCCTAGGGCCCTGAAAGCGGCCTCTCTTGCGTTAGCAAAAGCTTCTGGTAACAATTGATCTAGTGTTTCACCACCTGAAAGGCGCTCTTTAAATTCACTGGTTTTTTCCATAATTTGCTGATCAGATAATGCTTGATAATCAGCCTCAAGTAAGTTGATTGCAGACACTAATGGCAAAGTGGCTTTAATTTTTCGATCATTTTTCGATCCAAATATTTTTTGAGCTACTTTTGTTAATCCGAGCATTACTTACATTCCTTACTGGTGCCAAAATTTAATGACAAACTGATGTGATATTAAAACCATTTTCTCTTCATTGCTCTTGTAGGGCTATATAAAGCCACTTAATAAGATCATAAAGAAATAGATTCCTTACAAAAACGTCAGAAAAAACATGTAAGCAGGTGTTTCAGTACTGTCAACGTCACCTTAGCAAAAGGTATAAGATTACACTATAAAAGATTAGTATAAGTGAAGAGACTTTATGATTTTTATCAAGAAAATATTATTTTTGTATAAACGCCATAAAATAATGATTTGGTAGAAATCAAAATTAAGGAAAAAAATTAATAGATTTCAAAAAATAAATAAAATAGATATCTTTAAACCACCATTTAACTTTAAAGAAATTTTTTATATTGAATTTTTGAATTAAGGATTAAATTTTGAAAAATAATAAAACAATTGATCAATTAGAAGCAGAGCTTAAGGGCCTAAAAGCTAAGTATCATATAAAAAAGATTTCCCCATTAGCACCAAAGGATGGGTTTCCAAAACTACCAGTTATTAAAGGTGTTCGCTACGCTTCAACAGCAGCAAATATTAAATACTCAGACCGTGATGATGTCATGCTAATAGAATGCATACAGGGGAGTTCTATTGGAGGTGTATTTACACGTTCAAGTACAAGATCTGCAAGTGTATTAGATTGCCAAAAAAAACTAAAAATTAATTCAAGTAACTCTCCAATAGCAATATTAGTTAATTCAGGTAATTCTAATGCATTTACAGGTTCATATGGTGAAAAATCCGTATCAAAGATTTGTGAAGCCATCTCTAATGAATTAAAAATCCCAACTAATTCTATATTTACATCCTCAACGGGTGTCATTGGTGAAAAACTACTTCATGAAAAGATTATAAAAAAAATTCAAGAATTAAAATTTAATTTAAATAAAAATTCTGCCGAATCTGCTGCTCGAGCAATAATGACAACAGATACTTTTCCAAAGGGAGCAGGTAGTTCGTTTTTAATAAGTGGGTGCCCTGTAAACATTGCTGGCTTTGCAAAAGGTTCAGGAATGATCTCACCAGATATGGCTACTATGTTAGTTTATATTTTTACAGACGTATCAATTGAAAAAAATATACTGCAAAATATTTTAACCAAAATTAACGAAAAAACTTTCAATTCTATTACAGTAGATAGTGATACATCAACATCTGATAGCTTGATAATTGTAGCAACAGGGCAATCAGATTGTAAAAAAATTACAGATGAGTTTAGCGCTGAAGCGTTGAAATTTACTGATGAGTTACATGCTATAATGTCTAATTTATCAAAACAGGTGGTTCGAGATGGAGAGGGAGCATCAAAATTTTTAGAGATATTAATTAATGGCGCTGTATCGGATTCATCAGCAAAAACTGTTGGCCTTGCCATTGCAAACTCGCCACTCATTAAAACAGCACTTGCGGGAGAAGACCCTAATTGGGGAAGGGTTGTAATGGGAGTCGGAAAATCAGGAGAACCCGCAGATCGAGATAAAATTTCTATCTGGTTTGGTAACATTTTAGTTGCAGAAAATGGCTGGGTTGCTCCAAGCTATAATGAGAGTTTAGGGCAAAATTATATGAAAAATGAAGATTTAAAAATTACAGTAGATTTAGGTGTTGGCAATGGAAGTTCTACAGTTTGGACGTGTGATCTGACTCATCAATATGTTGCAATAAACGCAGATTATAGATCATGAAAATGGTATTAGTATCAGCGGTTGCACTTATTGACCGCGATGGGCGAGTGTTATTAGCAAAAAGACCCAAAGGTAAATCTATGGAGGGTTTGTGGGAATTTCCAGGTGGTAAGGTTGAAGCAATGGAAACGCCAGAGATTGCGCTTATACGTGAGTTAAAAGAAGAAATTGGTATTGATACTTGGTCTAGTTGTTTGGCACCATTAACATTTGCTAGCCATAGCTATGAAGATTTTCATTTATTAATGCCTGTGTTTATATGTAGAAAATGGAACGGAATTGTATCACCTCAAGAAGGGCAAGAACTAGCTTGGGTTGAGCCAAAAAAACTTCGTGATTATCCTATGCCAGCAGCTGATTTACCTCTAATCTCAGTTTTGCGTGACTTTTTATAGTTAAAAAAATAAATCTAATTATTTAGTCTACCCATCCAGACAATTCATTTTTTAAAATACCCATCATCATTTTAATATGATCATCGCTATCATTTAAGCATTCAATATATGTAAAAGTTTCTCCTCCAGCTTCTTCAAAGCTTTCAAATATTTCTTCATTTATCTCTTCAAGGGTTTCTACACAATCAGATGAAAAAGCCGGTGACATAATTGCAATATTTTTCTTTCCACCCTCAGCCAATCGCGCAACCTCTTCAACGGTATATGGTTGAAGCCATTTCTCAGGCCCAAATTTAGATTGGAACGTGGTTTTAATATCTGTATCTTCCCATCCCAAAGCTTCCTTCAAAAGGCGTGTAGTTTTCTGACATTGGCAATGATACGGGTCACCTTCCATCAGATAGCGAACTGGAACGCCGTGATATGAACAAACTAAAATATCAGGTTTTTTTTCTAAAGATTTGTATTTCTTTTTCACGGAATTTGCTAATGCATTTATGTAAAGTGGATTGTCAAAATAAGCAGGCACAGTTCTTATGGATGGTTGCCAATTCATTTTCATTAAAGTTCTAAACGCTTCATCATTTGCCGTTGCAGTAGTTGGCCCAGCATATTGTGGGTAAAGAGGAAAAAAAACTAGTTTTTCTACACCCTGATCTTTTAATTTTTTTATGACACTTCCTGTAGATGGATTACCATACCGCATTGCAAAATCCACAATAACATTATCACCATAAGTTAATTCTATTTCTTTCTTTACCGCGTTTGCCTGTAAACGAGTTGTTGTTAGTAAAGGGCTTTCGTTTAATTCGTTATTCCATATTGATCTGTATGCTGCTCCAGAAGAAAACGGGCGTCTAGTTAAAATTATCCCTTGGAGAAGTGGTTGCCAAAGCCAAGCAGAGTAATCAACAACACGTTTATCTGATAAAAACTCAGATAGGTATCTTCGCATTGACCAATAATCTGTAGCGTCAGGAGTTCCTAGGTTAGCTAATACAATACCTATTTTTGCAGGCTTTATTTTTGGATGATCGGTAGGTAAGTTCATTTTTTTTCCTGCTACTTATTTATGTTACACATAGACTTGATTTTTATTATATCAATCTTTTTCTGGGTTACTTTCTATAGTTCCCAATACATCAGATAAGCGCACCTTTGCTGATCCGGGGGCTAATGGTTTCTGTTGGGTGCTAGAAGGTGCCCAACCAGTTAAGAAAATCAATTCAAACGTTGAAATTATTCTTCCATCTTCACCACTAAAATTATTAACGTACTGATTTGTAACTTCTTTTAGTAATTTTTTAGACATTATTTTTTTTGTGCGATTTGAAATAATATTAGTTTCAGCCATCCCTCTTAAATCATGCATTAAATTTATTGGTGATTTATAACTAACATTTAATTTTATATTGTCTGCCACTGGTAATGCTAATCCAGCACGCTGCAATAGGCTACCTAAATCACGTATTTCACCCATTGGCGCAATTCGTGGTGATATTCCATTTAGGATTTTACTTTCAGCATGTGCAAAAGCAATTCTTAATTCTGATAAAGTTTGGCCACCAAAAAAAACAGATATGACTAGTCCGTCGGGTTTTAACGCTCGGTTAATTTGTATTAATTGCCCAACGGGATCGTTTGCCCAATGCATAGACATAGCATGAATAATTAAGTCATAGTTTTTATCACTAAAGTCTATCAGATCTCCATCAATTATGCATGTTGCATCGATCTTTAATTCTTTTGCCCAACGCTTCGCTCTGTGGCCTATTATCGCAATTTTTTTGAAATCTCTTTTAATTTCTAAGAGCCGTTCCTTTACTTCAGCAATAGCTTTTTCATGAATAAACCAGGCACTTTCTTTTGTCCTATTTCTTCGCAAAGTCAATATTTCATAATCAAATAGTTTTGGCGGTAAAGTCATAAATATTTATTTTCCATCGATAATTTAAATTAGAATTTAAATTTTCACATTATTATTAATCTCTGATATACAAAATAAATAAGAAGAAAAATATATAATTTTTATTTAATTAGTTTGATTTGAATGATTTAAAAAGAAGTGTTACCTCGTGTATATTAAGTATTCAAGTAAATACAGATAAACAGTTCCTTGGAGTAATTTTTATGAATAAAGTTGAAATTTATACTGGTAATTTATGTGGCTTCTGTACTGCAGCAAAACGCTTATTAGATAAAAAAGGTGCAAATTTTTCTGAAATTAATATTCATAATGATAAAGAAAAACGTGCTGAAATGATGCAAAGATCAAATGGTGGAAGAACCGTTCCACAAGTATTTATTAACAACATTCATGTAGGTGGTTGTGATGAATTATATGATCTTGAAAATATGGGTCATTTAGATAAATTGTTGCTAGCGTAATGAATGAAGGATCAAATGAAGATTTAATTACAGTTTCTTTATTTTCAGAAGTTTTAGCATCTGAACAGTTAATGCGAGGACGATTATCAAGAGCTCTTCCTAAAGGTATGGAACTTTCACATTTTGTGATGTTAAACTATTTAAGTTGGCAAAATAGAGAGCGTAGTCCGGCTGAACTTGCACGTACTTTTAATCTAACAAAAGGTGCATTAACAAATACATTGAGTAAACTAGAAAAATATGGATACATCCACATTCGCCCAGATTGGGATGACGCTAGAAAAAAGCTGGTTTTAATATCAAATGCCGGTGATCGTGCCAGGGATGAGTCTGTTTTAGCAATTACACCTGTCCTAGAAGATGTCATGTCTAAGTTAGACAAAAATAAATTACGGGATGGTTTAAGATTCTTACGTGAATTACGTGAAGCGCTTGATTAAAATATATTGGCTTTTAAAATATTTTAATTACAGATTATGAATTTATACTAGCCGTAACATAATTAACTGATAAATCATTATTTGAAATAGACCAATCCCACTTTAAGGGATTAAAAACAAAACCTTTGCGATCAACAGGATTTAAACCTGAATTTTTTATCAGATCAAATAATTCATCAGGTGTTATGAATTTACTCCAGTCATGTGTTCCTTTTGGAAGCCATCTCATTATATGCTCTGCACCAATAATAGCCATTAAATAACTTTTAGGATTTCTATTTATAGTTGAACAAATCATTAGTCCATTTGGTTTAAGTAACTGTCTACAAGCTGTTAAAAAACCAAGTGGATCTGCTACATGTTCAATAACTTCCATGTTTAAAATAACATCAAAAGTATCACCACTTTCAGTTATTTTTTCTGCACTAGTGTGGCGGTAATCAATTTCTAGACCGGATTGTTGTGCATGAATTTGTGCTACAGGAATGTTTCTCTCTGCAGCATCAGCGCCTACGACATCTGCACCCAATCGTGCCATAGGTTCTGATAACAATCCTCCACCACACCCAATATCAAGAATTTTAAGACCTTTAAATGGTTTATCAGTTGTAATATCGCAAGCAAATTCTGCGGCAATTTGGTCTACAATATAATCTAATCTGGTAGGGTTAAGCATATGCAAAGGTTTAAATTTACCATCAGTATCCCACCATTCGGCTGCCATAGCTTCAAATTTAGCCACTTCATGCGGATCAATTGTATTCGTTCTGGACATTGACATAGGCTTTCAAAAGGACATGCTTAAACTATGAACTATATATAGAGCAATGATGACAAATACCGAAGGTCAAATTGGCGCAGGACGTACTTTATATTCGCTTATACAGCCATATGATTATCATACCTTGGATGTGGGGGATGGTCATACTATTTATATTGAAGAATGTGGAAACCCTAACGGTGTTCCGGTCATAGTTTTACATGGTGGTCCTGGTGCGGGTTGTAGCCCAGGAATGCGACGTTTTTTTAATCCTAAATTATATCGTATTATCTTATTTGATCAAAGGGGGTGTGGCCGCTCAAAGCCACACGCAAGCGTTGAATCAAATACTACCTGGCATTTAGTTGGTGATATCGAAAAAATCCGTAAGTTACTTAAAGTTGAAAATTGGATAGTTTTTGGAGGATCTTGGGGTGCAACATTAGCTTTAATATATTCACAATCTCATCCAAAAGTAGTACGACACCTAGTTTTGAGGGGTGTTTTTCTAATGACTGATCTTGAATTAGATTGGTTTTATAATGGTGGAGCGGGTATGTTTTTCCCAGAAGAATGGAAAAGACTAATTGAAATACTAAAGCCAGAAGAGCAGGAAGATGTAATATACTCTTATCATAAAAAACTATTCCATAGTGACGAAGGAGAGCAAACTAAATTTGCGCGTGCATGGACAGAATGGGAATCTGCACTTGCGACAATGGGCTCAAAAAATACTGGTGGCATAACACCTGCTGCATATGCTCGAGCATTTGCCAGAATTGAGAACCATTATTTTATAAACAAAGGATTCTTAAATAAAGATGATATAATTTTAAGTAATATGTATAAGATAGACCAAATACCTGGAACAATTATTCATGGACGTTATGATATGATTTGTCCGCCTTTATCAGCATTTAAATTACATAATGCATGGGAAGCTTCAAAATTACATATTATAAAAAACGCAGGGCACTCACTTTCAGAAGAAGGAATAAGCTCAGCTTTAGTTTCTGTAATGGATAACTTAATTTAATTAATCGAAATAATCAAAAATATTTATTTTTGTACTGAAAAGTATGGACGTTAAAACGATTTTTAATATATGAACCATTACATGAATAAAAATTTTACACAATTTATAGAGCCTGCAAATAGTGAACATAGATGGTGGATAGTTGGTTTAACATTAATTTTATGGGCCATATTTTATATGGTTTTATCATCATTTTTCATATTAATTATGTCAAACTTACTAAGTTTAGATAATTTAAAATATGGATTATTTACTACACCAATTGAGGTATATGTTCTTTTATCAACATTCTTAATTTGGTTGGTTGTTTTTTTAATATTAGTAAAATTATTTCATAAACGTGGATTAAATAGCCTTATTGGTAAATCTAAGTTGATCTTTTTTAAAAACTTTATTTATGCGATTATTATATCTGGTATATTCATAATCTTTTCTCAAAACCTTATTCCTAATAATGAAAAGATTATTGAAAACCTTAGATTTTCGAAATGGCTAAGTGTATTACCATTAGGTATGTTCTTGATGTTTATTCAAGTTTCAGCTGAAGAATTGCTGTTTCGTGGATATTTACAACAGCAATTAGCTACATGGGTAAAAAGCCGATGGTTTTTTATGGTTGTCCCATCTCTCATATTTGGCTTAATGCACTACGATGGAACAATGGGTATAAAAATTGGATTAATAGTAGTTGCGGTGACTGGTATACTAGGATTATTTTTAGCAGATTTAACTTATAGAACAGGTAATCTAGGCGCAGCAATTGGGGTTCATTTTGCAAATAATTTCTCAGCAATGTTTTGGGTTTCATACCAAGAGCAGATTAGTGGTCTTTCAAGATATATTGCGCCTGAATTCTTCAATAAGCCAAAAATGTTTCATGAAGCAGCGCTGAGTATGCTTATAACAACAGCTATTCTCTTCCTAATATACTTTTTTATTATGGAATGGCGAGAACGCAGATGATTGCATTTAAAGTATTTGACCTTTAAAAGTTTATAGACAGATTTAATGAAAGAAGACAGATATGAACTGGATCTCAAACTATATGAAACCTAAGATCAATTCGATCTTTTCTAGGCGCGAAACACCAGACAATTTGTGGACGAAGTGCAAGGAATGCGGGACTATGCTATTTCATCGTGAATTGGCTGATAATCTCAATGTTTGTATAAATTGTAATCATCATATGAACATAACGCCACGTGATCGTTGCATCTCTATGTTTGATGGGAACGTTTTTGAAGAATTTAAAGCTAAAGAAGCTACTCCAGATCCATTAAAATTTAAAGATCAAAAAAAATATACAGATCGAATTAAGGATGCTCGTAAAAAAACTGGTGAGAACGAAGCTATGTTTTTGGCAAAAGGTAAAATGGGACGAACACAGGTTGTTGTAGCGGTGCAAGATTTTTCTTTTATGGGCGGCTCAATGGGAATGGGAGTTGGAAACGCAATAATAGCTGCATGTGAACAAGCATTAAAACTCAAATGTCCTTTAATATTATTTTCTGCAGCCGGTGGTGCGAGAATGCAGGAAGGAATTATGTCGTTAATGCAAATGCCTAGAACTACAGTTGCATTACAATTGCTTAAAGAAGCTAATTTACCATTTATTGTTGTTTTAACACATCCAACAACGGGAGGAGTAACAGCTTCATATGCTATGTTGGGAGATGTCCATATTGCAGAGCCCAATGCGTTAATTTGTTTTGCAGGTCCTCGTGTAATTGAACAAACAATTCGTGAAAAACTACCTGAAGGATTTCAGCGAGCTGAATATTTATTAGATCATGGTATGCTTGACCGTGTAACACATAGAAAAAATATGCGTGATGATTTAATAATTATTATTCGTATGCTTATGAACTTGAGTCCTGAAATAAAAGGTGATTTAGCTCCACCCGAAAAACCTAAAGTTGAAGCAGTGTAAATTTGATCATGAATAGTGATACCATACTTGAAAGGTTGATGACCTTACATCCTAAGATTATTGATTTAACTTTGGATCGAATGACACGATTATTAGATTTACTTGGGAGCCCTGAGAAAGCATTACCACCAGTTATTCATATAGCTGGAACCAATGGTAAAGGTTCAACACAAGCAATGATACGGGCAGGACTAGAGGCATCTGGCGATATATGTCATGCATATACATCTCCTCATTTAGCTAGATTTCATGAACGAATATTTCTTGCAGGAAAAACAATCGCAGAACAAGATTTGGCTAATTATCTAAGTAAGTGTGAAAAGGTTAATGGTAAAATATCAATTACTTATTTTGAAATTACTACATGTGCTGCTTTATTAGCATTCTCACAAAATAAAGCTGACTATACATTATTGGAAGTTGGTCTAGGAGGTAGGCTAGACGCAACGAATGTTATTGAAGATCCAAAAATAACCGTAATTACCCCAATTTCAATTGATCACCAACAATATCTTGGAAATACTTTAAGTGAAATTGCTTTTGAAAAAGCAGGTATTTTAAAACGTAATTGTTTTGCAATTATTGGGCCACAAGAAGATGAAGCTTTAAACGTTATTGAAGCTCGCGCACTTGAGGTTGGTGCAACCTGTAAAATATATGGTCAACATTGGCATGTTTGGGAAGAAAATGGACGACTAATATTTCAAGACGAAAATGGATTATTAGATTTGCCTTTACCAAAATTAATTGGTGCACATCAGGTTCAAAATGCAGGTATTGCTTTAGCAACACTAAGATACCTAGGAAAAGATAGTAGTTCTTATGATGGAGCTATGCTTAATGCAGATTGGCCCGCTAGAATGCAAAAACTTAAAAATGGGCCATTGATAACATTAGCACCAGATGCAGAAATTTGGCTAGATGGTGGTCACAATAAAGCAGCTGGTCATGCATTATCAGAAGCTATAAGTCGTTTGCAATCTCGAAAACTATTTCTTATTGTTGGTATGCTGAATACGAAAGATGTTATGGGATATATGCAGCCTCTACTAAATAAATCCTCAGATTTATACGGTGTATCTATACCTGGTGAAGCTGCAACAATGTCTGCGCAAGAAACTGTAGATATTGCAAAAGATGTTGGATTTAAAGCTATAGTTTCGGAAAATGTTGAGAGTGCAATAAAAGATATTATTAAATATGATCATAACGCAAGAATTCTTATTTGTGGCTCACTTTATTTGGCTGGCAATATTTTGAAAGAAAATTTTTGATTATGACTTCATTCTCTGTCCTAGGGGATCAAAAGGAGCATTAATTTTTATTTGACAAGGGAACCTCTTCCCTAATATTTCAATTTCAAAAACCCCTTTTTGAGTAATTTTTGATAAAGCTTCTGGTATATAACCTTGTGCCATTGAGGCTTTTATTGAATGTGCATATCCTCCTGATGTAACCCAGCCAACAACTTGCCATTCACCGTCTTTTTGGGAACTTTTTTTCCCAATTTCTGTTCCTTTAGCATCAAACCTTGATGCACCATAATCATGTGGTGCATCAATAAGATTATAGACTTCATTAGTTTTAGCCCATATAGGCTCATCACCCAATACATCTGATGTATCTGAGTTTATGATAAAGGATATACGGCTAATTTTTGGGCCATTTAAAAGTTCTTTTTTTGCTGCAGCTTGTCCAATAAATTTACCTTTATTAATATTGATAAAACGCGCAAGGCCACTTTCATAAGGCCCATAGATTGGCCGTAATTCAGCAAACCATGTTGGAAAATTCTTTTCTAGTCGCATAGATAATAATGCACGCATTCCAAAGTCCTTGATATTAAACTTTGCTCCTATGTTCTTAATTCCATAATAAACAGTTCTTTGATATTCAGGAGCCATCCAAATTTCATAACCAAGGTCTCCTGTATAGCTTAAACGATTAATCATACATGGTGCTCCATTAACGTTCATTTCACGAAAACTCATAAATGGAAACTCTGAATTCGAAATGTCTTCATCAACAAGCTCTTTCAATAGATTTCTTGCATTTGGACCTGCGATCGATAAACCTTGTAACGTCATATCAAGGCGCTTTATATTTACAGTCCCATCACTCGGTAGCTGTTTCTCAAACCAGCGCATATGATATTTTGTAGCTCCAAGTGATCCAAATACTAAAAACCTATTTTCATTTGCTTTTACTATAGTAAAGTCACCTATTAATTTCCCATTTTCATTTAGCATTGGCGTTAATATTATTCGACCTAATTTAGGCATATTATTGGTCATCAGATGATCTAAAAAGACTTCAGCACTGTCACCAGTAATCTCGTATTTAGCAAAATTTGAAATTTCTGTAACACCAATACTTTCCCTTACTGCTTTGACTTCTGCAGCGATATATTCAAAGTCATTAGATCTGTGAAATGACAAAACATCATTTGCTTGCTCTTTTGATGGAGCAAACCAAAGGGGAGTTTCTAATCCCCAAGAGTCACCCATAACAGCAAAGTTTTCATTTAACATTATATCATATAAAGGCGTTGTTTGTTGAGGTCTTCCAGCTGGCAATTCTTCATTTGGATAGCTGATCGAAAAGCGCCTAGAATAATTTTCTCTTACTTTTGCGTTTGTATATCGCAGCGAAGCCCACTCTCCAAAACGTGCAATATCCATAGCAAAAATATCAAAACCAGGATCGCCATCGACCATCCAATTTGCTAATGTTAGACCAACGCCTCCACCTTGGCTAAAGCCAGCCATTACCGCACATGCAGACCAAAAGTTTGTTAATCCAGGAACAGGTCCAACTAAAGGATTACCATCTGGTGCAAATGTAAATGGACCATTAATTACTTGTTTAATGCCTGCTTTTTCAAATGCTGGAAAATGCTTAAATCCAATTTCTAATGATGGAGCAATACGATCTAAATCAGGTTGTAGTAATTCATGTCCAAAATCCCAAGGAGTATTAATCGGTGACCACGGCTTACAGGCTTTTTCATAAGTACCCAACAAAAGACCATTTCTTTCTTGCCGAGTGTAAATTTCTCCTTTGAAATCAATAACCCCAACTAATTCGCGCCCAGTGTCAGAATTAAAATCTATAACTTCAGGTATTTCATCTGTTAAAAGGTACATATGTTCCATTGCTAGTAACGGTAATTCTAAACCTACCATTCTACCAATTTCACGTGCCCATAAGCCTCCTGCATTAACAATATGCTCTGCTTTTATAGTGCCGTTTTTGGTTACTACATTCCACATTCCATCATTGTCTTGAGTGATTTCTAAGACTGGATTTCTAAGTTCTATTTTTGCACCTAAAATTTGAGCAGCTTTTGCATAAGCATGCGTGGTGCCTGATGGGTCGAGGTGTCCCTCTACTGGATCCCATAATGCGCCCACAAAATGCTTTTCGTCCATTAATGGAAACATTGCTTTTGCTTCTAATGGAGTGATTAATTCAGTGTCCATTCCTAGGCATCTTCCACGTGCATGTGTCATGCGCAAGAAGTCCATTCTTTCAGGACTATCTGCCATCATTACACCACCAGTCAAATGAAGTGAACAAGATTGACCTGATAGTTCTTCTAGTTCTTTATATAAGCCAACTGTATACGCTTGCAATTTTGCTACATTGGGGTCACTATTTAATGTATGAAACCCCCCTGCTGCATGCCAAGATGAACCACTTGTTAATTCAGATCTTTCAATAAGGACAATGTCTTTCCAACCAGCTTTAGCTAAGTGAAACAATACAGAGCAGCCAACTACTCCTCCTCCAATAACTACAGCTTTGGCATGAGTAATCATCAGTTAATACTTTCCAAATATTAATTTATTAGTAATAAAAATTAAAATGAGTTTAAAGATTTCTGCATGTACGTTAACGACATAAGATGTCGTAACCTAAATCAATCTATAGTTTTTAAATAATCACCATAAGCATTTTTAGAAAATTTTTCTGAACGAATTTTGAGCTCTGATTTTGATATCCAATCATTTTCAAACGCTACAATATCAGGACTCCCAATTTGTAAGCCTTGGCGCTTTTGTAGTGTTTTAACAAAATTACCTGCATCTAATAAGCTTTCGTGTGTGCCAGTATCTAACCAAGCATAACCACGGTTCATCTTATTTATTGTAAGAGAATTATCATTTAAATAACTATTCAAAAGAGATGTTATTTCTAACTCTCCACGCTTTGAAGGCTTAAGGGCTTTTGCTCTCTTGGGCGCTGTCTCATCCAAGAAATATAAACCAACAACAGCATAATTCGATGGAGGTATTTTTGGTTTCTCAATAATTGATATTACATTATTGCTTTTATCAAATTCTACGACTCCATATCTTTCTGGATCTGAAACATGATATCCAAAAATACTTGCCCCAAAATCACTGTCATTTGCCTGCTTCAACAAATCACGAATTCCATCTCCATGAAATATGTTATCCCCTAATATTAGTGCTGATTTGGATCCATTTAGAAAATCTTCAGCAAGAATAAATGCTTGCGCAAGTCCTTCAGGTTTTGGCTGAACTATAAAAGTAAGAGAAATGCCCCATTGAGAGCCATCACCTAATAATTCCATATATTGATTCTTATCATTTGGAGTTGTTATGATTGCAATTTCGCGCATTCCAGAAAGCATCAATATACTCAAAGGATAATAAACCATTGGCTTATCATATATTGGCAAAAGCTGTTTAGAGGTCCCCATAGTAATAGGATATAGGCGTGTTCCAGTTCCACCTGCTAAAAGAATACCTTTACGTTTTTCCATTATAATTCCTATTTTAAATCTTCAAGTACAGTTGATAAGCTTTTACGCCAGTCAGGTTGTTTTATGCCATAATCTTTTTCTAAAGATATACAATCTAAACGAGAGTTTAATGGTCGTTTTGCTCTTGTTAAAAAATCTTTAGACAAAATATAATTAATTTTTATTTTATTTCCTGTTTGAGAGAAAATTTCTGATGCAAATTCTGCCCAGGAAGAATTCGGCTTTCCCGAAAAATGATATATACCAGTTTTACCATTTCCTGCATAAAAATCAGATGCTATTTTCCAAAGTGTATCTGCGATATCTTTTGACCATGTTGGTCCGCCAATTTGATCTTTAACAATGCTTAGTTCTTGATTGTTTGAAGCAAGGCGCAACATGGTTTTAACAAAATTATTTCCATAAGACGAAAACACCCAAGATGTTCTTAAAATTACATATGGCCCAGCTGCTGCAATAACACCTTGCTCACCAATTAATTTAGACCGCCCATAAGTGTTTTGAGGGTTTGTCGCATCACTAATTTTCCAATTTAAATTCCCATTACCCTTAAATACATAATCAGTGGAAATATGTAAAAATGGAATATCACGCTTTGCAGCAAGTTGCGCTATTTTAGTAACTGTTGTTCCATTAATTATATTGGCCAAGTGTACGTTATCTTCAGCCTGATCTACTGCAGTATATGCAACTGTATTTATTATTATATCTGCATCTGTAGATTGTATTATTTCAAGTACCTTTTTGTGATCTGTAAAATCAGCTGTATTTCGATCAATTGCCGTAACATTAGGTCTATCACAAAGCTCTCTAGCGACCTGCCCTGTTTTACCAAATAAAAGAACTTTCATCTTATATTTTACCAAGCCGAGACCCGACACCTTCACGATCTTGCAAAGCTTTCCACCAGTCTTTATTTTCTAAATACCACAATACAGTTTTTCTTAGACCTTCATCTAGGGTTACTGATGGCTTCCAATTTAGTTCATTTATAATTCTTGAAGGATCGATTGCATATCTTTGATCATGGCCTGGTCGATCAGTTACAAATGTTATTTGATCTGCATATGGTGTTTTTTGAGGTTGTAAATTATCAAGAAGCACACAAATCTTATGTACTAATTCTAAATTAGTCGCTTCATTTTTACCTCCAATATTATATGATCGCCCAATCTCACCATCCTTAATAACACTTAATAAAGCGTCTGCATGATCTTCAACATAAAGCCAATCACGGATATTATCTCCGGTGCCGTAAATTGGTATTTTCTCACCGGAAATAGCTTTTATAATTACAACAGGAATGAGTTTTTCTGGAAAATGAAATGGCCCATAATTATTCGAGCAATTAGTTAAAACAATAGGTAAACCATATGTTTTATGCCAAGCGCGTACTAAATGATCAGATGATGCTTTAGAAGCAGAATAGGGGGATTTTGGATCATATGGAGTCTTTTCTGTAAACAAACCGGTTGCCCCTAATGAGCCATAGACCTCGTCTGTGGAAATATGGTGAAATCTAAAGCTTTCTGGCTGGCCCTCTTTTTTCCAAAAATGACGGGATGCTTCTAATATTTCATATGTTCCAATAATATTTGTATAAATAAAAGTAGATGGCGCATCTATGGATCTATCAACATGACTTTCTGCAGCTAAATGCATTATAGCATCTGGTTTAAATCTATTAAAACAATCAATTAAATCATCACGGTTGCACACATCAATTTTTTCGAAACTATAATTAGGATGATCACAAATTGAATCAAGACTTTCAAGACATGCCGCATAAGTTAATTTATCAATATTTTTTATAGTATGGCCTTCTTTGATAGCTTTTCTGACAACAGCTGATCCAATAAATCCAGCCCCGCCTGTAATTAAGATTTTCATATTTTATTCTCAAAAATAAAAGGGCTTTTAAAATCTTTAAATAAAGTGAGGTTTTTATCTTTTTGAGACAAGGTTATATTTGATGAATTTATTCCCCAATTAACATTTAAATCTGGATCATTGTATTTTATGCCAGCCTCATGAATGGGAGAATAAAAATCAGAACATTTATAAAGTATTTCTGTATTATCTTCTAGAGTAATAAATCCATGTAAAAAACCCTTTGGGATTAATAATTGTTTACCATTTACTTTAGATAATAATATTGAAAACCATTCACCATATGTTGGAGAGCCATTTCTGATATCTACAACTACATCTGTAATACTTCCACTTAATACTCTTATTAATTTGTCCTGTGCAGCTGGTGGAGATTGAAAATGTAATCCCCGAACGGTATGCTTTGGTATTGATAGAGAATGATTGTCTTGTACAAATCGTATTCCTTTGGAAACAGCGTCTAAATGATTTTGATTCCAGGTTTCGCTAAACCAACCACGATCATCCTCGAAACGTTTTGGTTCTATTATAAACACATCTTCTAATTTTGTTTTTTTACAGTACATAAAAACTTCTTGATATAAATTAACACTTCAACTGCTTTTAACATTAAAAGTATTGTCTTCAATGGTGTAAATAATAAAAACATACCTCAATCTACCGCCCCACCAGAAAATGCATTTCCATTTTTATAATCGCAGGGAGCATTTTGCATTTCTAAATGTAGTTTATTTTCAACATATTTATTACTTCGTGCAATATTTTCATCAAATTCAATACCAAGACCAGCAGATGTAGGGGCAATAATATATCCATCGTCCCATTGAATTTTATTTTTGATAAGTTCCCCAGAAAAACCACCTCCTGTTAAAATGGTTTCAGCCATTAAAATATTGGGGATGTTAACTGCTAATTGAATATTAGCTGCCCACTCAACTGGGCCAGCATATAAATGGGGTGCGATATGAGCATTATATACTTCAGCAATGGCTGCTATTTTTTTTGTCTCAAGTATACCTCCTGCGCGCCCAAGGGCTGGTTGGAGAATGCTTGCTGCTCCTTCCTTTAATACCTGCGCAAATTCATTTTTAGTACTTAAGCGTTCACCAGTGGCAACTGGTATACGTATTGAATTTGCAACTTTTGCCATTGATGAAACATTATCTGGTGGAACTGGCTCTTCGTACCAAAGTGGATCATAAGGCTCTAATGCGCGGCCTAACCGAATAGCACCAGCTGTTGAAAATTGGCCATGAGTTCCAAATAATAAATCAGCTTTTGTACCGACCGCATCTCGAATTGCTGCACACATTTTTACTGATAAATCAATATCAGTCATAGCAGGCATGTGGCCACCACGCATAGTATAAGGTCCTGCAGGATCAAATTTTATTGCGGTGAACCCTATATTTACCATTGCTAAAGCAGACTCGGCTTGCATGTCAGGAGAAACCCAAAATTTTTCATTATCATGATGATCCATGGGATAAAGATATGTATATGATCTTATTCGATCATTTATTTTTCCGCCTAAGAGGGCATAAACAGGCCTATCATGGGCTTTTCCTAAAATATCCCAACAAGCAATTTCTAATCCTGAAAACGCACCGATTACACTCAAATCAGGTCGTTGAGTGAACCCTGAAGAATAAGCACGACGAAACATCAATTCTACATTTTCAGGATTTTCGTTCATCATATGACGTTCAAAAACATCGTTAATTATATTTTCCATGGCCTTAGGGCCAACGGATGCTGAATAAATTTCACCATATCCGGTAATGCCATTATCGGTTGTTAATTTAACGAAGATAAAATAGCGGCCACCCCAGCCTGGTGGAGGATTTTTGACAATAAAAATTTCTAAATCTTTTAGTTTCATAAAAGTATTGAAGCACCTTTTATGAAAAAAAACAATTGTTTATCCGGCTCCTCGTAAGCGAGATTCTTCGCTATCTGGAACATATGTTCGGTGAGCAAATTGTTTTATAATTTCAGGTGCGTCATTAGGAAATTTAGGTTTTCTAATACTTAAATCACCACAAAGTGATTGAAAGATATAATGGCCTATTACTTCTCTATTACCTGCATTCTTTTTAGAGTCAGCGTAAAATGTGCCCAACGTTAACCCACACGGAACTAATATACTGGTATCTAATGGTTGTTTTTCTCCATCAGCATTTTTTAATATAGGTATCAATTCTTCGAAACCATCATACCCTAACCTATAAAGTTTGAGTGTTGCCATTGCAGCTTCTTCGGCCATTCCCCAAGAAAATCCAGCTCCACGGGTTGCTTTTTTTGCGTACGCAGTAATTTCAGATTCTGTTAACAAGCTTGGACTCCATAAGACCAATTATCTTCATCTGTTAACTCATTAGGAAATGGTGCATCTTTAAACATACATATTCTTACCCATCTATCTGACCTTGGGTCAAATTTAGTAGCTCCAAAAAATGATAACTTACAACGCAACATATCAATTGGTAGCATTTTACTATTTAGTAAGTTGTCGCGTATTTCTGAGTATGGAAATTTTTCACTCAACTGTATTCGTCTAACGATATGACGATGTGCAGGATGTGATAGTAAGTATTCAGCTAAAATTTGGTTACTTGTCAAATTTGAATATAATAATGAAATATCTCGCGCAATAGCTAAAGGTTGTTCAAGCTCAGAACCGTTTTCTTCAAAGCGTTCACCCAATCGGGGTTCAAGCTTTGACTCAGAAACGTACCAAAATCTTGCCTGATTTTTTTTTGTAGAATAATCGGTATCAAGAGCCCAAGCGTAATTAGTTTCAATTTGTTTTTTTAATTCGTCTGTTGTTTTAGTAGCATCTATTTTGAAATATTTAGCTTCATCGATATACATGCAGTCAGATAATTCATCTACTAGCTCAGAATAAGGTTCAAACAATGTTGAAACAATTTGTTCTTGTGTATCTTCTCCAACCGTATCCTTTGACCAAAGATAAAGAATATCCCAAGGATAGTTTGCTTTGTCTAAGGTTTCAAATTTTAAAAGTGTCTTAGATAATTCGTTGCGAAGTTTTTCTATTTTAGGTTTTTGAATATCATGCTGACTTTTCCAATTCTGAGCGTTTTTTAAAGCGTTTGTTAGATGTCCTCGCATTTTATCAAATGTTACGTCTGGAACATCTTTTATGGCCCTTACACGTGCAAGGGCAGTTTCCCTTGCGTAAATCCACGTACTTAAAAGAGCGGGGTGATTAACTAAAAATGGTGCCATTCCCAATCCTGTTGAATTCCCAATCCCCATAGATCTACGTAATTCTGGATCTAATTTTACTGCACTATCCTTACCTTTTTTAAATGCAACATGTTCTACTAAATCCATAACAAAGCATCTTATTAAATATACAGTTAACATTTCTGCTTGAAACGGAGTGCGCATTTCTTTCCTATCGGAAATTTTTACTCTGTCAGATGCACCAAATTTACCAGATCCGTAAACAGCAGTCGTGCGCATCAAATAGCCAACCTCATTTAGCTTCTTTAAGTCAGGCTGTTTTCCAGATGCTAAAGAATTCACAACATAATCCCATAATCTTACGGATCTGTTTGCTCTGGAAAGAGTAAGTTCACTTGTAGATATTCTACCAGCTTCTTGAAAGGGAACATTATTTTTAAGTCTAATAATATCCGCATCTGAGGGTACGCCATCATGTAGAGTAAATGTGCAATCCCAAGCTTCTGCAATTACGCGGTCAGATCGTGCTTCAGCAGGTAAGTCATGTGCAAAAGCTACTAATGAATAGCTGCGTTTTGGGCCATGGACACTATACACTGCGTGTCCAAAACCATCGTTATCTATATTCCAGTCTGGTTTATCAAATTGCCAATTTTCTGAAGCTAAACGACGTAATAAGACACGCATAAAACTAATGCGGGATAGATGAAGGCTTCCCAGTCGAGATAATTTCATTACCTCTTCAGGCTCTCGTAGTTTTACTTGGGGTATCATTTCATATCACCAAAGCTGTTATCAAAGAATTTTAACCAATTATTTCCCATAACTTTTGTTATTTCTGTTTTAGACATACCTACCACATTTAGCCCATTTGCAATATTTGAAAAGTCCCTGTTATCTTTGTACCACGAAGGCATAGGAGGAAATCCAGCATTTGATACAGATCCCTCACCAAAATCTATACCCTTTGTCCAGCGGCCAACCCTCATCCATTCAACAATACTATCTGGTTGATTTTGACATAAATCCGTTCCTATACCAATATTATCAATTCCCATAATATTAGCCGTATTAGCAATCATTTCGCAGAAACTAGAAATAGTACAATCTGTTCCATTTTTTAGATGATGAGGATAGATGGAGAAGCCTAACATTCCACCTGAGTCAGCCAATTCTCGCATGACTGTTGTTGATTTATTTCTAAGTGCTGCATGCCAATTGTGGGGATTGGCGTGGGTAATAGCTATTGGCCGCTGAGAATGCTCAATGGCATCTAGCGTAGATTTTTCTCCGGAATGACTCATATCAACAACCATACCAACACGATTCATTTCTGTGACAACTTCGCGCCCCATTCTAGTAAGTCCAGAATCATAACTTTCATAACAGCCTGTGGCTAATAAAGATTGGTTATTATATGTTAGCTGCATAAAACGTGCGCCAAGTTGATATAAAATTTGTACTAGCCCAATATCATCTTCAATTGGTGAAGGGTTTTGAAAGCCAAAGAAAATTGCTGTTCTATTTGTCTCTCTGGCTAAGCGAACATCATCTCCTGAGTTTCCATGAAATATTAAATTTGGGAACATTTCGAACCAACGGTTCCATTGTTCCATATTTAAAATAGTTTCTCTAAAAGTCTCATGATAAGCTATGGTGACATGCACTGCATCAAGGCCACCTTCTCTCATTTCCTTAAAAACGCTTTCAGACCAATTTGCATATTGCAAACAATCAATATGATAATTTGTCATTTTGTTGGGCCTTTTGAAAGTTTATTTAATTGATCGAGAATTTTTCTTTCGATTTTAACAAATTCTGGCATAATAAAATTTGAGCCAGGTAATCTTGTTCCTTCTTGCTCAGCAACTGCGTTAATAATTCTGTCAATACGATCAAAAAAAGAATTCCCATGTGTGTTTGGGTCCAGAATTAAATAACATTGACCCAAATTATGAGGTTTTCCTTCTGGAAGTTTTAACCCTTTAACATCTAATGAATTTACAGAACCTGTGAAAGCAGCTGCCAAAACCTCTGTCATTAACCCAAAACCCCAACCCTTGTAGTCACCAGAAGACTTTAAGGATCCTTTAAGTGCTTTGTTTGGATCAGTTGTGTCATTTCCATTGCTATCAACAGCCCAACCTAATGGAATTGCTTCTCCAGCTGAAGCAGCCATTGTTATTTTACCTAATGCAATTGCGGAAGTGCTTTGGTCAAATTGAAAAGCAATGTCACCATTCTTTGAAGGTATTGCCATTGCAATTGGATTTGTTCCTAATATAGCTTTATTGCCACCTGGAGGAGAGACAACAGCACTCGCATTAGTAAAGCCAATACCAATAAAGCCAGATTTAGCAATTTGTTCAGTAAAATATCCTAGAGATGTGCATGTATGAGAATGAGAAATTGCCAAAGAGCATGTGCCAGTTTTCACAGCTGTTTCTATTGTTAAAGGCATTGCGCGCTCAAAAGCTGCTTGAGCAAAACCAAATTTCGCATCAACATGAATAGATGCAGCTTTTGGTAGGGTTACAATTGGCTCAACTGTGCCATTTACTCTTCCAGTAATTAATTGACTACAATAGCTTTCTAAATAATATAAACCACATATTAAATTACCTTTAGCCTCTGCTGTTCTAACCGCCCTTGCTACTGATTTAGCTATCCAAACAGAAGCACCATGGCTTGTTAAGGCTTTTTCTGTTAAAGCCTCAACCTCAGATAAATTAACTTCTATTTTTTCCATTAAAGTATTTTGCCTTAAATAAAATTTTATGTCTTCAAAAAAACGACATCGTAATGAGAGAAATCGAACGTATCAATATAGCCTTTTTAAATTAATTTTGTTTAAAGTAACACAATGACCAGATTTTTTTCAGAAAAAAACAGATTACCTCATTTAGGTCCATATCCAATGGAGCGATTAAAACGCAATACTGGGCCAATTGAAAAAGTTCCTGAAATGAAAGCAATAAACTTTAATTGTGAGAAAAAGCCTCATTCAATAATAAATTCAATGCGAGACTATCAAGCAATGATGGATGCATTACGAATTGGTTTAATTAATAAAGGCCGCTGCAATATTCCAAGTGATTTAAATGAACGTTCAAACCATTTAAAATCTTTTGCTTATTTCCAAGACTGTTCTGTCGTAGGAATTACTAAAATTGACACTGATTGCCATCTTAAAATGCCTATTCATAATCCAGATATTGAAAGACTATCTGAGGATTTGCGTACAAAACAAACTAAAACCTTTGCAGCTGGTATGGACGTATTAATGGCAGAATTGCGCGAAGCAGTAGATGCGCCCAATTCTGGAGTACTTGACCATTCACATGCTATTACTTTTATATATGAATATCCAAGAGACCCTTTATCAGATGAGATAGGGTGTGAATGGATTCAAAATGCACAATTAGAACGTTCAACGCTTTTAGGAACAGAAACAGCTAATGTAATTTCTAATTATATTAGATTGCTTGGTTATGATGCGCGATCACACTCAGCATCATGTAGTGATGTAGACTTAAATCGTCTTGCAGTATTGTCAGGTTTGGCAACAGTAGAGAACGGAGTTCTTTCAAATCCATATATTGGAAAGCGCTTTGGTATTACTGCCGTAACAACAAATTTAGAATTAAGTATAGATTTACCATTAGCAAAATATAGAGATCAACCAAAGGCATACACACATGGTATTAAGTGGATTGTTGGCAAAGGTTTATCTAAAAATAAATTTAATCGAGAGCCATATAAAAAGCGCCGTTTTGTCGATGGTGCAATGCCTTTTGAGAAAATAAAAAGGACTGAAAATCCCACTACATATTTGGATGAAAAAAACATTCCTCGCGTACCAAAACGAACTGATTTATTTGCTCGAGCACAATTTGGAGATCTTGGAAAAGCAGTTGAGAATGGTTCTAAAAATGGATTTTATGTTCGCAAAACAGCACCGTCTATGGCGCAAAGAAAGCCAATGAGTGCATTTGTTTTATTGCAAAATAAACCACCAAATGAGAAAATATCAAATACAGCTCTTGATGCAGCAAGAAATGCAGAAAATATAAAAGCTGCATGCTACTTTTTAGGAATTGATGCAGTAGGAATTTCTCGATGCCCTGACTGGGCTTATTATTCACATGATGCCGCTGGCGAAGAGATAATTCCAACACAGAATCAAGCAATTTCTATGATTGTAGATCAACGTTTTGATACAATGGATGGATCTTCTGGTGATGATTGGATTTCAGTTGCTTTATCAATGCGTGCATATTTGCGGTTTTCTTTATTAGGTGGAGTTATAGCTGAGCATATACGTTCTTTAGGTTATGAAGCAAAAGCTCATACAGCTACTGATAGTGATGTAATACACCCACCATTGCTTTTACTATCAGGTCTTGGAGAGGTTAGTCGAATTGGTGAGGTAATATTAAATCCATATTTAGGACCTAGATTAAAGTCTGGAATAGTGACTACAAATATGCCTATGGCACATGATAAACCTATTGATTTTGGTATGCAAAAATTTTGTGAAAGTTGTAATAAGTGTGCTCGTGAGTGCCCTGCTGGCGCAATTACTGCGGGCCCAAAAAAAATGTTTAATGGTTATGAAATTTGGAAATCAGACAGTCAGCGTTGTGCCACTTATCGAATAACAACGGCAGCAGGTGCAATGTGTGGAAGGTGTATGAAAACATGCCCATGGAATCTAGAGGGCTTATTTTCAGAGAAGCCTTTCCGCTGGATTGCAACAAACATTCCCAGTGCGGCACCTTTTTTAGCAAAATTAGACGATTGGGTCGGTAACGGTGAACGCAACATAATAAAAAAATGGTGGTGGGATTTAGAAATACAAGCTGATGAAGGCTATCGCCCAACTACCAACGGTACAAATGAAAGAAACTTACAAAAAAAACTTAGAGTAAATTATGCGGATCAAACTTTAGCTGTTTATCCTGCAGATCAGGCCCCACATCCTTACCCATTCCCTTTTCCTATTGATAGAGAGGCGGGAATAAAAGCGTATTCAAAAATGTTAGATGTGGATGAATATAAGAAACGTTTAGCTAATGGTAATACAAAAGATTTATTTCATCGTTATTCTATAAAGAAAAATATAGATATATTACATTTAGAAATTATAAAAATTGAAAGATCAGCCACTGATATAATAGAATATAGTTTTTCATTACCTTCAAATAAAGATCTTCCACTTTGGATTGCTGGAGCACATATTGACGTTGTGGTTGCTCCAGGGTTTATCCGGCAATATTCATTAACTGGAAACCCATCTAACCGAAAAATATATCAAATTGCAGTTCTCCGTGAAGAAAATGGAACAGGAGGATCAGTTTTGATGCATAAAATTTTTACACTAGGCCGTAAAATTTTTATTTCGCATCCAATCAACCATTTTTCATTAAAAAAGAACCCTTTAAAAACCTTTCTTATTGGTGGGGGTATTGGAATAACGCCACTTATTTCGATGGCACATGAATTATACACAAAAAACCAAGACTTTATACTTTGTTATTGTGCTTCAAGTAAAAATAAGGCTGCATTATTAAAACACCTTTCAAATGTTCCTTGGAAAGAAAAAATACTTTTCTTTTTTTCTGATGAGGGTGCGCGAGCAAGCTTTAATAACATATATGATAGTTATGAAAATGGGTATCATACTTTTATTTGTGGTCCTGATAAGTTTATGGTTGCTGTAAAAGAAAGTGCAAAATTTAAGGGTTTCCCTGACAAAGCTATAAATTTTGAATATTTCACACCTCCAGAAACTACTGATTACAAAAATTATAAATTTAAAGTTAAATTATTGAAGTCAAATAAGGAATTTGATATTAAGTCAGATCAGACAGTAACAGATGTATTGTTGGAAAATGGCATTCATGTAGATATGAAATGTACAAATGGTATATGTGGTGTTTGCCGCTGTGGGTTGATTGCTGGTGATGTAGAACATAGAGATTTTGTGCTATCTGACAAACAGCGGGAAGATACAATTATCCTTTGTCAATCTAGAGCTTTAGATGCAAATGGTATAATTGAAATTGACCTTTGATTAATAAGCATTAAATACTTCTCTTTTACTGCATTCACCCCTATTTATGTCATATGTAATAAAGTTTAAGGACTGGTCATGATTATTCCTGGATCACCAGAGATGAAATCTCAACTAGAAGCGGTCTTCGATTTGGAGTGCAGCACAGCAATGTTTAAAGAGACATCGCTACAATATAGTCGTGTGGATCGCGTAATTCCAGAAGTTGAATGGATGAAGCGTGCTCCTTATGTTTATGCCATAAATAAACTAAAAAAAGAAAAAGATGCAGTAATATTAGCACATAATTATATGACACCTGATATATACCATGGGGTAGCAGATATTGTTGGGGATAGTTTGCAGCTTGCAATAGAGGCAACAAGAGTTAAGCAAAGTGTTATTATTCAAGGTGGTGTGCACTTTATGGCTGAAACTTCGAAAATTTTAAGTCCAGAAAAAACAGTAATTATTCCTGACAGTCGTGCAGGCTGCTCACTAGCTGAAAGTATAACAGCAAACGATGTTGCTAAAATGCGAGAAAAATATCCAGGTGCACCAGTCGTATCATATGTAAATACTACCGCTGAGGTAAAAGCTGCATCAGATATTTGCTGCACATCGTCAAATGCTGTGGAAGTAATAAATTCCATGGATAGTGACTTGGTTATTATGACACCAGATGGTCATTTGGCTCAAAATGTTGCTAAACAAACTAATAAAAAAATTGTTTATTGGGAAGGAGCCTGTGAGGTTCATATCGAATTTAAAGCCGATGAATTGCGCGAATATCGTAAATATGAACCAGATGCTGTAATTATAGCCCACCCAGAATGTCCAACGGATGTCGTTGATGAGGCAGATTTCAGTGGATCAACTTCAGGAATGATTGATTTTGTTAGAAAAAACAAACCAGAAAAGGTTTTATTAATAACAGAATGCTCCATGGGCTCTAATATTGCTGATGAAGTGCCTGAAGTTAATTTTTTGGGGCCATGTAATTTATGTCCACATATGCAGCGAATTACGTTAGAAAAAATACTATGGTCACTACATACAGGAAATGAAGAAGTCATAGTTGATGAAGAGCTGGCCTTTAAAGCTAGGCAATCGGTTCAACGAATGATTGATTTGAAATAAAACTGTGGAAGAAAAACAACATAACGTTTTGATAATTGGAGCTGGTTTGGCGGGTTTGTATGCTGCACTGAGCCTTGCTCCAAGACCAGTTACAATTGTCTCGCCTAAGCCTTTAGGTTTTGATGCTTCAAGTGCATGGGCCCAAGGTGGTGTCGCAGCTGCAATGGATGAGCGTGATACGCCTGAAGCGCACGCACAAGATACTGTTATGGCAGGTGATGGAATTGTTGATTCTGATATAGCAACATTTGTTACATCAGCAGCAAAAGAGCATGTGCTTGAATTGGTTGATGTAGGCACACCATTTGATCGAAATATAGATGGTGACTTTTTAATGTCTAAAGAAGCGGCCCATAGTTTTGCCCGTGTTGTTAGGGTTAAGGGTGATCAAGCAGGTGCTGCTATTATGAGAACATTGGTTAAGGAAGTATTAAGCACTCCATCAATTACAGTTCTACAAGGAGCAACTGCGTTAGATTTAATTGTTAAAAATAATGAAATGTGTGGTGTTGTAATACTAGAAAATGCAAAGAATCCATATATAATACAAGCTAAATCATATTTGATGGCTGCTGGAGGTGCAGGAAGTTTATTTATGAAGACTACTAACCCACCCACTGTAAGGGGGTTAGCATTAGGAATGGCGGCTAGAGCTGGAGCTCAAATTGCTGATGCAGAGTTTGTTCAATTCCATCCTACTGCTATTGATTTAGGATTAGATCCAGCGCCTCTAGCAACAGAAGCATTGCGTGGAGAAGGCGCTATCTTAGTAAATAAAGATGGTGTTCAATTTATGAAAAATATACATAAAGATGCTGAGTTAGCGCCAAGAGATATTGTTGCTAGAGCTATCTTTCACGAACATCAAAATGGAAATAAACCAGTATTAGACACTAGAAATGCAATTGGATCTAACATTATCAGTCAATTTCCTTCAGTTTCTGAGGCGTGTCTAAAAAGCGGGATTGACCCTGTTAAACAAACAATTCCTGTGGTTCCTGCAGCACATTATCATATGGGTGGTGTTGATACAGATATTAATGGAGAATCTTCTATAAAAGGCCTTTGGATTTCTGGTGAGGCATCATCAACTGGATTGCATGGAGCTAATAGATTAGCATCAAACGGATTATTGGAAGCATTGGTTTATGCAGCAACAGCAGCAAATGGAATAATTCAAGCAATCGAAAATAAGGAATATCATGAGTATGATAAAACCTTAATTGCCCCTAAAATTGGATCTGAAACTATTGATGAGAAAGTTATATTGGATTTGCGTAAAGCAATGTCTGATTGGGTTGGTGTTATTAGAACAGGGAAAGATATTACAAAAGCACTAAGGTTTATTAAGCAACTGGATATAAAATATGGTGGAAAATCTACTAATTTTGACAACATGCTCGCTGCTGCTACTTTAATCGCAGCAGCAGCATATATACGTGAAGAATCCCGTGGAGGACATTATAGAAAAGATTTCCCTAATAAAAATGATAATTTCCGGAAACGAAGCAAAATGACTTTGGTTGATGCATTAGCCTTAAGAAATACTTTATAGGAGTGAATATGGACAATTCTACTATTCCTGATTTTTTTTTAAATGACATCATTAAACGTGCGCTAGATGAGGATTTAGGTGGTGTTGGAGATATAACAAGCAGGGCAGTTATTCCCAATGGCACTAAATATAAGGCTAAGATAAATAGCCGAAGCACAGGTGTTATATCAGGCATGCAAATTGCTCAGATGGCATTTTTAATGATCGACAGAAAACTAGAGATTAATACTTTGATAAAAGATGGATCAAGGGTAAGTCCAAAAGATACTTGTATGACTATTGAAGGAGATGCAAAATCAATTTTGATGGCTGAAAGAGTTGCACTTAATTTTGCAGGTAGATTATCCGCTATTTCGACAATGACATCAAATTTTGTTAGTGAAACTGAGGGAACTAAGGCGAAAATTACTTGCACTAGAAAAACAACCCCTGGATTAAGGCTGGTTGAAAAAGAAGCAGTTAGGCATGGCGGCGGTTCAAATCATCGATATGGCTTGAACGATGCAATAATGATCAAAGATAACCATATTGCTGCGGCTGGCAGTATCAAAGAAGTTCTAGAAAGAGCACGTAAATTTGCTTCACATATGTCTGCTATAGAAATTGAGGTTGATACATTAAATCAACTTGAAATGGTATTGAGTTGTGGTGGTGCTAATGTGGTATTATTGGATAACATGACAAATAAAGATATGACTACAGCTGTTGAAATGGTCGATGGATTAATGCTTGTTGAAGCATCTGGAAATATGACTTTGGATCGTATTTCATCAGTTGCTTCAACTGGTGTTGATTTTATTTCAGTAGGTGGACTAACACATAGTGTTACTAATTTCGATTTAGGCTTGGACTTTTAAGTTTCACTTTTATAAATTTAGCCAATATTTTATTAAATACTTGATGTAATCCAGTCAGCCAAAGCAGCTTTTGGAGCTGCGCCAGTTTTATTTGCAATAGCCTGTCCATCTTTAAACAAAAATAATGCTGGAATTCCCCTTACACCCATTTGCGCAGGTGAATTTGGGTTTTCATCAACATTTATTTTCACTATTTTTACCTTACCTTCATATTCATCGGATAGCTCTTCTAATGCAGGGCCAATTTGTTTACATGGCCCACACCACTCTGCCCAAAAATCAACTACAACAGGTATGTTTGAATTAGTTACTTCAGCTGTGAATGTATCGTCAGTTACTTTTACGGTTGCCATTGGGCTTCTCCAGAAATTTTCGTTAAATTGAACCTAAGAACGATCTATTGAATCGTCAAGATGTAGTGATGCTTCTAATGTATTAATCGCGATGTTGTGAGGTATTTTCATAATCTCACCAGTTTTCGTCCATAAAATAGCTATTTCAATGCTATGTTTCGGATAGATTTTTTGTAATGTAAGTAAGTAAACAGCCTGTTGAGCTAGAATTCCCTTAGGTATTTCTTCAGCTGAATTGGGAATGCCTTCATTACTTTTAAAATCTATAGCTGTAATTGTATTTTCACCTATTATTAATCTATCAATATATCCAAGAATATCATTATTAAGTTGTGATATATGACTAGTTATACCAACTTCAGATAAGCTGTTTGAACCAAAAAATATATAAGACAATTTTGGATCTTCTAACAAAACAATAGCTTCTGAAATGAGAATATTTTTTTCTTTATTACTCAAGTTGTTGTTATCATTTTTTATGAAATTACCTAAAAATATATCCCATTCAGATTTAGGCATTTTAGGAAGATCTTCTAAAATTTTATGTAATATTCTCCCTATTTCTTTTGCTTCAGCTTCATACTTACTGGATGTATTTTGGAGTACTTTTTCTCCTACTAAATTTGATGGAGCTAATGCTTGATTTGGTCTACTAAGTTTTTTTGCCTTTGTCTTTAACCACTTGGGATTTGTATTTATCTCGATATCTAATTTTGGCTTATTGTCTATTGTTTGGAGATCATCCCAGTTTTCGTCTTTTAATACCAAGCCTGTGTCTTTTTGGTTAAACATATATTCTGATGCATTGAGTTCAATCATAGACTCTTTAATTATATTATACCAAGAGCTTTCCTTTTTATAATTGCCAGCACCACATATAATGAGCCAACTTTCAGCTCGTGTTAATGCAACATATAGTAGACGCATTTTCTCTTCTGATTGTTTTTCTTTTATCATATTTTCAGTTAAATTTTGTATCTCGCTACCTTCATTACCAGTACTTCTCCAAACGGCTGTATTTTTTGAGAGTGTTATTTGTGAAGTTTGAGGTAAATTTTTATCTCCTGTGTCTGGTAGAATAACTATTGGTGATTCAAGTCCTTTTGAACCATGAACAGTCATTACACGAATTTGATTTACCTTGCCCATATTGCGTTTTATTTCAACTTCGCCAGAAACAAACCATTGTAAAAAACCTGATAGAGTTGGGGCTTCTAATGTTTCATATTGTAATGATTGGGAAAGTAACTCATCGATACCATCTTCTACTTCTAAACCTAGTCTTGCTAATAATTTTTTTCGACCATTATGTTTTGTTAATATACGCTCTATTAATTCATAGGGTCGTAGATAACCAACTTGATTTCTAATATCTGTTAAAATTTCAAGGGCTTTAACATGATGATTTTGCTCCCTTAAAGACTGCCATAATGTTCCTTTCCTTTCATAAGCAACCTTAAATAAGTCTTTTTCTGATAGCCCTAGTAATGGTGAACGCATTGCTTCAGCTAATGACAAATCATCATTTGCCATATTTGCAAATTTTAAAATTGATAAAATATCCCTTACAGCTAATTCATCTCCAACATTAAGTCTGTCTGCACCTGCAACAGGAATATCCAATGATTTTAATTCTCTTAAAATCTCTTTGAACAACGAGGATGAACTGTGTGTCTCACGACCTTGAACTAAGATTAATATATCACCTGGAGTAATTTTTCTAAAACTATTATCTACATTTATTGTTTGATTACTTTGAAGTAATTCTTTGATATTTTGTGAAATGAGGCGCGCAAGCTCTTTTTTAGGATCATTTGGTGCGGGCATATCAATAGGCCTATACCATACTTCTTTTTCTGGGTGACTTTGCTTCTCAATAAATGGCCAAAGATCTACTCTTCCTGGTTTAGAATTATGGAAAGCTTTATGCTTGGACTTTGGACGCTTTTCATTAGCAAAAATTTGATCAACTAATTTTAATATTTGTGGTGCTGAGCGAAAGGAATGTAGTAATTCACAATTTTCCATATTTTGATTTATATGCTGTAATAAGTTTGTAAATTCAGATTTTTTTTCGCTAAATATATCTGGATCGGCGCCCTGAAAAGAATAAATAGATTGCTTCTCATCACCAACTATAAATAGGCTTCTTGGTCTATCATTAGCCGAGATACCATATGTAAACTCACGAGCTAGACAATCTATTACAGCCCATTGAGCGGGGCTGGTGTCTTGAGCTTCATCTACTAAAATGTGATCTAAACCACCATCTAGTCTGTATAATACCCATTGAGCCATTGAGCTAGAAGTCAGCAATTTTGAGGAAAGATTAATTAAATCATCGTAATCAAGAAACGCATTAAAAGCCTTTCTCTTATCATATGCTTTTAGAAAAGAACGTGCAAAACTATGTAATACTAGTGATCGATTGTATGCATTAATAGCCAAGCGACTTCTGCGTGCAGTTTCAATATCTTTAGATATTATTAACTGTGCTTTGTACAAGGGGTTAGATTTAGGAATTAATTTTAACGTAGCAATATTTTCTTTAGCTGAATATGAACCTGCTTTTGCTACTTTTCCATTTAAGAAAACTTTTTCTAATATTTTGAGTTTTATATTATTTGAAGTAGTTAAAAAATATTCTTTTAGTTTATCTGCTGCTTTTATGTCATTTTTTGAGCCAGTTTCTAAAGTTGTCATTAATACTTTTATTATATCTTCATGTTTGCTGATTGTTTGATTAAACATTTTTTCAAGCGAAATATCTTCAGAAATACCAAAGTTTTTGCGTGTTGGTTTAACGTTAAAGCCTGTTCTTTTTTTTACAATTTCATTTGTTAAATCATCCGTATCAAGACGTGTAAAATGTTTGGCTAACATGTCAATTTCTGAAGTGTCAGATTGTTGAGCCATTCTTTCTACGACTTCTATTCGTAATTGTTTTGCCTGGCGCTCCTCCAGCATATTAAATTGAGGTGATACACCAGCTTCTAATGGGAAGCGTCGTAATAATGCATCACAAAATGAGTGTATTGTTTGAACTTTTAACCCACCTGGTGTTTCAAGAGCAGCTGCAAATAAAGTTCGAGCTTGTTTAATTTTACTTGGGCTTAAAATGTTATCGTTTTCACCTAAATTTTTTAATTCTGCTCTTAGCTCTTTGTCTGGCAACATTGCCCATTGACCTAGACGTTTAAATAAACGGTTTTGCATTTCAGCTGCGGCTGCCTTTGTATAAGTGAGGCATAAAATCTTTTGTGGATCCGTGCTGTTTAGTAATAATCTAGCAACTCTATCAGTTAAAACTCTTGTTTTACCTGAGCCAGCATTTGCTGATACCCATGTATTTTTGGTTGGGTCAGCAGCAAATATTTGTGCTAATGTTGCTTCATTAAAACTTGTCATTCAACAACTTTCGGAATTGGCTTATCACTATCTTGCCATTCGCCTTTACGTGATAATTGATCATAATCTGATATGTGATTTAGAAATTGAATTTTATCTCTAGCAGTAAACCCTTTCTGAGGATTATTATAAGCTAAAATTAAACTTCTAAAATCTTTTAATATTTCATTCAGTTCTTGAGTATCAATATTAACAGATTGTTTTTTTAACTCTGGCCCTAAGCTTATATATTCTAAATGTTCAATTGATTGTTTCTGAATTTTATTAAATCCATTATGAAATGCAATCATTGCTTCTAATTGTAATTGTTTATCAAAATATTCAATATCACCTAAAGATGGGGGCTTACTAGCTTTGTAATCATATAGGCGAAGTCCATTTTTACCTTGGTCAATACGATCTGCTTTTGCCGTTAATTTAAAGTTTAAATCTTGAAAATCCATTTCTCCCTTACGTTCAAGTGCTACGTTTACACCCTTGATACGACGCTCAATTTCTTGATTTATAAAGGAAGATGAAATAGCTTGCATTCTAGCAAACCATAAACGTTGAGCAGCAGGCCATGGAACTTCTTTTTTTAAAACTTCATCAGTAATTTTGATAAATAAATTTGATGCATCATCAGGTAATTCATTTTTAGTTTGTTTTATAAACTCTTCTAAAATTGTGTGAATAATATTCCCACGTTCAATTGCATCAGCTTGTTTTCCCAACGGCTCTAATTTTTTTAATTTTAAAATAACTGATGCGTAAATTTTATATGGATCACGAATTAAGTCTTTAATTTGGGTTACTGATAATTTTTTCAACCGTGCGTTTATTGGGGGAATTGGTGAAGGGCGTTTTTCCAGAGGAATTTTTTTATCTATTTCAATTTTATCTAAATTTCGAGCTAAAGCTAACCAATAGTTACCTCTATTGCGCATATTACTTAATGCAGCAGGCCCCTCACTTTTAAGCCCTTCAATTAAATTAGTAATTCTTATTATCCAACGTGATGGTGTTGAAGGTGTATCTCCGTCTCTTAATGAACGTGATAAAACAACATTACTTGCAGATATAGCTTGTTGAAAATCATGTGCTGACAGACCTATACGCCTTTCTGGCAAAAGTAGTGATAATTGCTTGCGCATGTCACGATTAAGCCACATATCGTGACTAGACTTTGTTGGCCATGTGTCTTCATTTAGTCCACCGAGAATAACTAAATCTTTTGATTGCACCCTTGCTTCTAGTGTGCCCCAAATTGAAATTAATGGACTTGCAGATTGTTTTTCTGATCGCAACTCTTGAGACAATATGGATCTCAAAAATGCATTAAATTCTATATTTGACATTAATCCGCTAGAGGCTGATTGGTTTGCTAACTGATCTAAAGTATTTAAAGCAGCAATCCCTGAATCTTTTTCCCAAACTGTACCGTTATTATTATTCTCAGGATTATCAGATAGTATTTCAGCTGTTTTTTTTAATAAATTAAGCCAGTCAGATAGCTCCATTTCTTTTACGTATTGTAATGGCTGGAAAATAGTTGAAAGCCATTTAATCCAAACTATTTTGTCAGTATCTTTTATGGCCCAATTTGATAAAAGCTCAAAGTCAATGAATGGTGGTCCTCCACGTAACATTTTTGTACCATTAAATTGGCCTACTTCTATTTCCATAACCATCAAATTATGAAGGTTTCTACCATTAGCAGAATGGGTTAATGGATGCTTTAATAAGGCTAAAAAATCATGTGTTAATATAGAATTACCAAAACATTGAGCTATTGATCTAAGGAATATGCCTGTAGTTGACAACTGAAGAGGAGTGCCAGCTGAGTCATCTGCTTCAATACCCCATCTTGAAAGATTTGCGTTAACTCGCCTGGTTAAATTACGACTTGGGGATATAAGAACGGCTTCTTGCCCTTGTTCTGTAGCGTAACGTAATCGAGTTGCAATTGTGAGAGCTTCCTCCTTAATTGTGTCTGCTTCAATTAATTCAAGGTTCTGTGTAGCTTTGTTTAAATATGGTTTTAATGATGGGCCATATTCCAGCCACTGATTGGTTATTGGTGCGGGTCTCAGTGCTAATGATATTAATTTATTCCGATCAACATTTCTTATATTTGTTTTATGCCATTCATCAACATCATTAAAATCTATATTTAAAAAATTAAATAATTTTGCAAACCCAGCCTGTGGATGATCTAAAGTAAACTTCTTTTTTTTAAATGATTCCCATATATCTTTTGGTAATTCATCATCTATTCCTGGCAAAATAACTGCACCGTTTGGAAGCTTAGCAACTGCCTTCATAAATAATGCAGTTGCTCCCCTAGAGCCTGTTGATCCTGCTATTAAAATTGTTTGATTTGTTGGGATCCTATCCCAATGATTAGCATATGTTTCTACCACGTGCCGCATACGATCTTGAGGATCTGTTAGTGAATTTTGCTCCCAATGATTTGCTAAAATTGAAAGAAATTTTTTGCTTCTATCCCAGTGAGCTGAATGTTCACCAACGTCCAAATTCATGACGTTTGCCATATGAACCCCTTCACCTTGTGCTTCATCCATTAAAGCTTCTAAACTTTGGGCTAAATCATATGTTGCTGAAACAGGTGCTAAATCTGGTTCAGCCAGTAAGAGTTTTCGAATTAATTGACCCAGACTGATCATGCGCTGATGTGTGGGTGCTGGTGTAGGTAAATTGCAAAGCTTTAGTGGGTCTTCAGAAAGGTCAGCAATTAAATGAAATTCAGGAAGTAAACTAGGACCTGACTTTACAAACAACTCTTTAAGTTTTCGTTCTGCTCTTCTTGTATTAACAAATATAATTATACGGGCTAATTCATGAGGTTGCTTACCAATTAAACGGTGTTTTAAACCGTCTAAAAATACTTGAGAAAAATCTATACCAATAGGTAATTTAAAAACTCTTGATTTTTTTGTTGGGTCAAACATTTTTTATATTTAACAACTTATTTGTAGCTACATTTATGCCTTCAGGATGGCCAACATCTACCCAAGTGCCATCATAAACAATACCAAATGCTTTTTTATTATCTAAAATTTTATCCCAGAGTAAATTTATAGAAAAACTTTTTTTATTAATATTTTTTAGTAAATCAGTTTTTATGATTTGAACTCCCGAGTAAACGTAAGGTGCATTTGTATGTTTTTTGCGACGTGTCAAACGTTTTGTATTATCCAAATAAAAATCGCCAGTTTTTTGATAAGCCTGAGCATTTTCAGTTTGGATAAGCATTAAAAGAGCGTCCATTTCTTGGGGATCCCAAGCTTTAAGTAGTGACTTTATTGGATTATTTCCAATCCAAACTGTATCAGAATTTAGTGTAATAACGGGCTCTTCACCAAGTATTGGTAAGGCATTTTTTAATCCACCGCCTGTTTCAAGTATAGTAGGTATTTCTCGAATTATTTTAATTTTTTTAAACTTAGCTAAATGATCTTCGATTTGCTCTGGAAGATAATGTAAATTTACAACAATATTTTGAATATTGGCATTTAAAGAAATATCAATAGCATAATCTATCAATGGTTTATTCAATATTGGAACCATAGGCTTGGGTGTTACTTTTGTAATTTCTCCCATCCTTGTGCCAAAGCCCGCACAAAATATTAACACACTATTAATACTCATGTAATATTCTTTAATTTATGGCGTATTGTGATATTCGGCGGTGGTACATTTATATTTATCCATTTCTTTAATTCTAAACATTCAGAATGATTTAAATTATTCATTAAATGTTTCCAGACACGAGGAATTAAATTTATATATTCTGATTTTTTATCACGAACTGATAGTCGTGCAAAAATTCCTATAATTTTTATATTTCTTTGAGCCCCTAGTAAATTATAAGCTGATATAAATTCTTCAGAGTTAATATTTGATTTTGATAAATATCTTTTAAACATTTTGTCTTGTAGTTCTCGTGTTGTATCACGCCTAGCATCCTCTAAAAGTGAAACTAAATCATAAGCTGGGTGACCTACTAAAGCATCTTGATAGTCTAAAAGACCTATTTTGTTTACATTTAAACGTTTAGGCAACCATATAAGATTTTCTGCGTGATAATCACGCATAACTAAAACAGGATTTTTAGATGGTATTTTTGAAAAAGTTGTATTCAAAATAATGTCAAATTCTTTAATTATTTCTTTAGAAATAGGCCTACCTAATGCAAAAGGTAAGTACCATTCTACTAGAAGTTTAGCCTCTCTAACATAAACCTTTAGATTATATTTTGATAAGCTAGGGGGCGCTGGCTTTTCATGTAAATATAATAATAAATCAACTGCAGCACTGTAGATTAAATTTTCCATTTTTGGAGATTTTTTGCATATACTTGCAAAAAGATCATTTCCTAAATCCTCAAGTAATAAAAATCCATTTTGTATATCTTGATGATAAATTACGGGTGCAGATAAATTTAAGTCATTTAATATATTTGTGACGTTGATAAACGGTCTCACGTCTTCACCTGTAGCGTAAGGCGCATTCATTAAAATGGCACAGTTTGAGTCTAAAGATAATCGTTCATACGTTCTTCCCGAAGCATCAGATGCTAAAGGTATTCTTATTGCTTTTTTCCAATTCGTTTTAGATAAAAAAGATTGCAATAAATGCTCACGGCTTTCCATTATTAAATACCTCAAGAGCAGCTGTAATAATAGGGTCCCACATTGCATCATCCCAGGATAAAGTTATTTCTCTGTAATCTTCTTCTGTAATATTAAAATTCAATGATAATGCATTTTTTGGAAGGAGTTCACCCAACCTTTCAGGCCATTCCAATAAACAAATAGCTGTATCAAATGCCGTGTCTAAACCTAACTCGTAAATTTCAGATAAATTTGATAACCTATATAGATCGGCATGCCATATATCTACATCGTTTAATTCATATGTTTGAACTAGAGTGAAGGTTGGACTTGGGATATCTTCGAGAGCATCTATATTTTTTAAACAAGTTGAAATTAATTCACGTGCAAAATGTGTTTTTCCTGCGCCAACAGTACCGCTTAGTAGAATTGTATTGCCCGCAGACAGAAGTGGTGCAAAAGCTGCTGCTAGCACGGCTGTTTCATTTGCTGATTTTAGTAAACTTTTCTTAATCATTTATATTTTTATCTACTGTTTAAATATTTGATACTGTAATCTGATGTATAACTTATAAGGCACGATTTATCTTGTTAATTAACATAATTCTAAATTTGAATTCTGATATTCTCATGACCTATTTGGGTGTCAAAAGTTATATTTTTTCGGTCCCAAATAACACTTACAACTGCGCCTTTTGCAAACTCAAGAGCCGGTTTAGTAGCATAAGTTGAATTGCCATTTGCAAATATTAATTTTGCCCTTGTTCGTTCTAATAATGTTTTTGCAATAAATAACCCTAAACCCATTCCCTCATATTCTGGTCGATCAGGATCTTTTTTTGTTTTTTGGCGTCGTAAAAATGGATCACCTATTCTCCCAAAAAAATCTGGTGGATAGCCTTTCCCATCATCTGCAACCAATATACGTATGGTTTCTTCAGTCCATGTTATGTCAATCCATACATCTTGATCTGCAAAATCTACTGCATTTTGGATTAAATTTCTCAAACCATGTAATATTTCAGGCTGACGAGGCAGATTGGGTACATCCTCAATAATTTCTAACCCTGGAATTCCGTTTACCAATGTTGTAATATTTTTTCCTCTATTTATATGTGGTTCAGCGGCTTCTCTAACAACTTCGGTTACAGGTGCGTTTTTTAAGTGCAAATCATCTTTACCAGTTCGCCCCATATCTTTTAAAATTTCAGAAAGGCGCATTGCTTGTTCTCGAATTAAACGAGCGTCTTCTTGCAGTTCCTGATTAAATTTCAACTCATCTTCTAATTCAGTTGCAACCATTTTAATTGTTGCCAGTGGAGTGCCCATCTCGTGAGCAGCAGCTGCTACCACGCCCCCTAAAGCAGTCAATTTGTGCTCTCGATCTAGTGCCATTTGTGTTGCTGCTAATGCTTGAGACATTGAAAAAGTTTCTATAGTTACACGCCGTGCATATCCTGATAAAAAAATAGTTCCTATTAATAATGCCGTCCAATTACCCCATATAAAAAGTGGTTCAAGTATTGCCACATTACCATTTTTAAATGTAAACGGTATGTAAAAATATGTAAGCAAAGTGGTCATTGCTATTGCATAACCACCTAAAAAGAGCGTTGCTTTTAATGTGAGAGCAGTTGCAGATATTGTTACTGGAGCTAGTAATAACAAAGAGAATGGATTGCTTAATCCACCAGTCAAATACAATAATATACCCAATTGAGTGAGATCAAAAAGTAATGAGAAAATTGTAGCCTTTTGTGATAATCGTTTGTTGGATGGTACTAAAAAACTTGCCAATAAATTAAATAAAATTGAAGCACCTATTGCTATTGAGCAATATCCAATTTCAAGATTTAAACCTAAAAAACTTTGAGCAGATACTATAGCTACAATTTGGCCAACAATTGCCATCCATCGCAAAACAATAAGTGTTTGTAAGCGAACCCACTCACTACGAATTTGATTAGTAAAAAGATTTATTGGTTTTTTATTCATAAAAGCTTCTTGTCTGTGACATCTTCTCACGTGTAATTTAATAATTAATAAAGTAGAGCAACATATGTAATATGACCAGATAGGAAAAGCAGTGACAAAATACTTTACGATTCTTTTTTCTGCTACAGCTATTCTTTCATTAGCGGTAATGAGTTACTTTGCGTTTTGGTCTGATGGTAAATCCTGTGGAACATCAGTAATTGCAGGTGGGCAAGGGTCAATTGGTGGGTCTTTCAATCTTATAGACCATAATGGAATGAATGTTTCAGAAAAAGATATAATCAATGGTTTAACCTTGATATATTTTGGGTACACATATTGCCCAGACATTTGTCCATTAGACACACAAAGAAATCTTACCACAATTGATATTCTGGATGAGCAAGGTATTAATATTAAACCAGTTTTTATAACAATCGACCCAGAACGAGATACAGTTCAAGCATTAAATGATTATGTCCAAGCTTCACATGAGCGATTAATTGGTTTGACTGGTTCAATTGAGCAAATCCAAATAGCTTCAAGAGCCTATAAAACGTTTTTTAGAAAAAATGGTGAGGGTGAAGATTACTTGTTGGATCATTCTACTTTTAGTTATTTAATGGATGAATCAGGGTTTTTACAGTTTTTTAGACGTGATATTAAACCGGAAGAAGTAGCTAAAACAATATCATGCTTTGCAAATGTTTGACCCAATCAATATTTAGCACTAAGTATTCTCCATGAAGGAATAATCATGACAAATACACCAAAAGAACTAAAAAGTATTGGGCCAGACAATACTCTGCTTATATTAGATGACGATGAACCTTTTCGCCGTCGCTTAGCACGAGCTATGGAAAAACGTGGTTTTGCACCCACTGCATTAGAGACTGTTGTTGCTGGGCGTGCATTTTGTACGGCAACTCCGCCTGCATATGCTGTTATTGATTTACGCTTAGGTGATGGAAATGGTTTAGATGTTGTTGAGGTTTTAAGAGATAAACGGCCTGATTCCAGAATAATTGTTCTCACAGGTTATGGGGCAATTGCAACTGCTGTTGCTGCAGTTAAGATAGGTGCAACAGATTACTTATCAAAACCCGCAGATGCAAATGATGTTACAAATGCCTTATTAGCTCAAGAAGGTGATTTGCCATTGCCACCAGATAACCCTATGTCAGCTGACCGTGTTAGGTGGGAACATATTCAACGTGTATATGAACTTTGTGATAGAAATGTGTCTGAAACAGCACGGCGTTTAAGTATGCACCGAAGAACCTTACAAAGAATATTAGCTAAACGCAGCCCTCGATAAGAAGCATTTTTTTAATCTTGTGATACCCAAGGGTTAGGCACGGTTTGTGCAAAGCTGTCACCTGATGACAGTTCTTCAACTATACGAGTAATTTTTGGATGCTTGCGCCAGTCAACAGGACATCTGCTATCTGACCATAATAATAAGCATGCTAAAGCATAATCACAAACACTAACCTTTTCATTAACCAACCATTTTTCACATTGCTTTTCTAACCAAGCCAAAGTGTGATCAATCCGCATTTTATTTCTTTCTAAGATATCAATACCATATGTATTTTTATCTGTCTGTCTTAACCCAGATTTATTAATTGCATTCGATGCAATCATTGCATCACCCATTGATAATATAGTTATTAATAATTGGCGGTCAGCTAGAGGATCAAAATATGGGGCAAGTGGTTCTACGGTCATTGCTAATAACTGTTCAGTGATTTGTGAGGTTGGAAAAATAGTTTCGCCAATCGTTTTTAATGTTGGTACTTGCCCTAAGGGGTTTTCTTCAAAAATACTTTCACTTAAGGGCCAGTCTAATTCAATTGTTTCTACAGGCAATTCCCAATCAATTATTAAGGTCCGACATAGGCGTGAAAATGGAGATCCATCTTCATAATAAAGTTTAGCAGATTCCATTATATTAATTCCATTAATTCATTGAAAATTTGTAAAAATTGGTTTTTTACGTGAGTTGGCTCATTAGGGCATAATGATAAATTCTTTAAATCTGATAATATAGGTTTACCAAATAAGCTGTTTGCTTCTTTTTCATTAAAACCCGCAAGCTGTATGGCTTCTAGCCACGCAGAAGCCGTATCAGCTCGCTTTATTTGTTTTTTTATTACATTTGGTATTTTTGAAGGTAATCCAAACCTTTGATGTATTGCAGCAGTTAGTCTTTCGTCCATGTCGCTATAGCCTTGACCGACTGAAGATTTAACAGGGCTTATCATATCACCGATTACATATTCAGGAGCATCATGAAGTAATGCTGCTAATCGCCATTTAGGATCTATTTGTGGATTAATCTTAAAAAAAAGTTTTTCTACAAATACAGAATGTTCTGCAACAGAATATGGAAATTTTCCAAATGTTTGTCCATTCCAGCGAGCAACAAATGAAAGACCATGAGCTATATCTTCGATTTCAATATCCATAGGAGATGGGTTCAACAAATCTAAACGCCTACCAGACAACATCCGTTGCCATGCGCGTGTTTTTAGATCAGTCAATTTTAAACTCCAATTTAATCTTAAAATAGTATTTTGTAAAATACTTGTCTAAAGTAGTTGCCAATGCTAGGTGCACAAAATAAATATTAGTATAAGATACAGGAGCCTGAACAGATGGCAACAGACTATATTGTAAAAGACATTTCACTTGCAGAATTTGGACGCAAGGAATTGGATATTGCTGAAACAGAAATGCCAGGCCTAATGGCGCTGCGTGAAGAGTTCGGTAGTCAACAGCCTCTAAAAGGTTCAAGAATTGTTGGTTCATTACATATGACAATTCAGACAGCAGTTTTAATAGAGACATTAACTGCCTTAGGTGCAGATGTTCGATGGGCATCATGTAATATCTATTCAACCCAAGATCATGCTGCCGCTGCAATAGCAAAAGTCGGAGTTCCTGTCTTTGCAATAAAAGGACAAAATCTGGTTGAGCATTGGGACTATCTTGATAAATCATTTATGTTTGAAGATGGTGCAAATATGATTTTAGATGATGGTGGTGATGCAACGCTGTATGTTCTATTGGGTGCTCGTGTAGAAGCAGGTGAAACACATTTACTAGATGTTCCAACATCAGAAGAAGAAGAAGCTGTTTTTGCTCAAATTAAGAAGAGAATGGCAGAAAGTCCTGGGTGGTTTACTAAAACACGTGATGCAATTCAGGGTGTTTCTGAAGAAACAACAACTGGGGTTCATCGTCTATATGAACTAATGCAAAACGGTCAATTGCCTTTTCCAGCAATCAATGTGAACGATTCCGTAACAAAATCAAAATTTGATAATAAATATGGTTGTAAAGAATCCCTTGTTGACGGGATACGTCGTGCGACTGATACCATGATGGCTGGCAAAACAGCTGTTGTTTGTGGTTATGGCGATGTTGGCAAAGGATCTGCAGCTTCATTACGTGGCGCTGGAGCGCGCGTAAAAGTTACTGAAATTGATCCAATTTGTGCCTTGCAAGCAGCGATGGACGGATTTGAAGTAACAACATTAGAAGATACTATTTCAGATGCTGATATTTTTATCACAACGACTGGTAATAAAGATATTATTCGAATTGAGCATATGCGCGAAATGAAAGATATGGCAATTGTTGGTAACATTGGCCATTTTGATAATGAGATACAAGTTGCTAACTTGCGTAATTTGAAAATGACAAATATCAAAGACCAAGTCGACATGTATGAAATGCCATCTGGTAATAGAATGATTTTATTATCACAAGGAAGATTATTAAATCTTGGCAATGCAACAGGACATCCTTCATTTGTAATGTCAGCATCATTTACTAATCAAGTATTAGCTCAAATTGAATTGTGGACAAAAGGCGATGAATATAAAAATGAAGTTTATATTTTACCAAAACATCTTGATGAAAAAGTTGCTCGATTACATTTAGCAAAAATTGGCGTTAAATTAACAGAGCTTTCAAAAGATCAAGCTGATTACATTGGAGTAACTACATCAGGGCCGTTTAAGCCTGAGCATTATCGTTACTAATAAGTACAATTGTATAAAATTTTTACACCCGCATTAAATTGTGGGTGTTATAAATATTAATATAATTTTTATTAAATTATATTTTCTTTTTTAAGTGGTCGTCGCATAAGTTCTTTTAATGCAGTGCCTATAGTTGTTTTTCCACTCAGAACCAAAGCAACTTGAGATGCAATGGGCATTTCCACATTATAATCGTCAGCTAATTTAATTGTAGCCAATGCAGTAGAAATACCTTCAACTGTTTGGTTGGGCTGTAAATTGCCAGATTTAGCCAACTGTTGCCCATATGAAAAGTTGCGAGACAATTGTGATGTGCAAGATAAAGCCAAATCACCAAACCCAGATAAGCCGTTTAAAGTGTTTATATTTCCACCCATTGCATGTGCTAGTCTAGATAATTCAGCAAAACCTCGAGTAATGACCGCAGCACGTGCACTTTCACCAAGGTTTGACCCAACAATAATACCACACGCGATTGCATACACATTTTTTAGGGATCCACCAAGTTGAACGCCTCGTAAATCGTTTGAAAGGTATAATCTGAGTGTCTCTGAGCTGAGCATAGACTGTAATTTTTTACCTAAATCTAAATCGTCGGCCGCAAGTGTTAATGCAGTGGGCATTCCTTTAGCTAATTCAATTGCAAAACCTGGTCCACTTATGGCTGCACAATCAATATTTCCAAGGACGTCTTTGACAATTTCAGTCTGAAGTTTTCCAGTTTTACTTTCAATACCTTTTGAACAAACAATTATTGGGCATTTGAGGTTTTTTATTTTGAAACTGTTTAATGTTTCTCGCAAATGCTGAGCAGGTGTAACCATTAAAAGTACATTTATATTGTTCAAATCTTGAAAATTTGAGGTTGCAAAAATACTTTTAGGGATTTTTATATTTGGCAAGTAATGTTGATTGGTGTTTTTTGAATTGATATATTTTGCATTATTAGAATTACGCCCCCATAAGATTATTTTATTATCTGCGTTAGATAAAGCTGAAGCTAGACCTGTCCCAAATGCACCAGAACCCATTATTCCAATTTTATTCATGCTTTAGCACCTTTTTTACCTGAACCTAACATCGGTTCTGCCTTTTGATCTATTGGCCATCTTGGGCGGGCAGCTAGTGTCATATTATCTACTAAACCTGCAGAATATTGCTCTATGCCAGCCCAAGCGATCATAGCTGCATTATCAGTGCAAAACTTCAAAGGAGGAGTAAAAGTTGTAAAATTATGTTGTTGAGATACAGTGATAAGTTTTTCGCTAATTAATGTATTTGCAGCTACACCACCAGCAATTGCAAAATACTTTGAATTAGCCATTTTTTTATACACATCTAATGCACGATTTGTTTTTTCAGCTAGTGTATCTGCAACTGCCATTTGAAAACTTGCACATAAATCATTGCGATCTTGCTCAGTAATCCCACCTTTTTCTAAAACTAATAAATCACGTGCTCTTCGCAAGGCCGTTTTTAAACCCGAAAAAGACATATTACAATCTGGTCGATCTAATAATGGACGGGGAAATTTAAATCGCATTGGATCACCCTTTTTACCAGCTTTTTCAACCAATGGACCTCCAGGATACCCAAGGCCTAACAGTTTTGCTGTCTTATCAAATGCTTCACCTGGAGCATCATCAATAGTCCCCCCAATTCTGTGAAACTCAGTTTCAGAAAAGATTGCTAAAAACTGACAATGACCACCACTCACCAATAGCATCAAATAAGGATATGGAATTGAATCTGTCATTCGTGGGGTCAAAGCATGTCCAACTAAATGATTTATGCCAATTAAAGGTTTGTTTATTCCAGCAGCAATGCCTTTTGCACACATAACTCCGCTAACCACACCGCCAATTAGACCTGGACCGGCAGTTACTGAAACTGCATCAATTTGATCAAGTTTTATTCCAGATTGAATAAGGGCGGTTTCAACGGCTATATCTAACTGTTCAGCATGGGCTCGAGCAGCAATTTCTGGGACAACACCACCATATGCAGCATGTAAAATTTCTTGACCAACAACTACCGACGATAAAATATTTGCTTTACCATTAATACGCTGAACTACAGCAGCAGCTGTATCATCACAGCTACTTTCTATACCAAGCATTGTTATAATATCAGTCATTGTATTTAATTTGCCTTCATGGTTGTCTAAATCAAATAGCACTGGAATTCATAGCAAGCAATGACTGAGAAAAAACCTTTATTAATTATAACACGACCACAAAAACAGTCAGAACAATTGCTAGATGCTTTGACCAAACGCCTTCGCAGGGTTCCTAGATCAATAATTAATCCATTAATAAATATAAAAGACTTAAAAGTTGATTTACCAAAAAGCTTAATGAATCCTTTTATTTTTACTTCTCAAAATGCTGTAAGTATTTTAGCTCAAAGAACTAGCCAAAGGGGAGATGTGTATTGTGTTGGTTTGAAAGTAGCTGATTTAGCTAAAGCTAATGGATTTAATGTTATTTCAATCTCTGAAACAGTTGAAAAAATGATAAATACAGGATTACCTAAAAAGTGTAGTTATTTTAGAGGTAAGCAAATAACTGTTGATATTGCCTCCCAGCCTTCAATAAAAATGGATGAGTATATTTTATATGCTCAAGAATTATTAGAAATAAATAATGATATTGAATTTCAAATTGATAAAGGCTGTATTATACCTGTTTATTCAGAAAATATGGCCAATCATTTAGTTAATTGTTTGAATAGTAATAATGATCATATCATTGTAGTTTGTATAAGTAATAAAGTTAGTAAACCGTTTGAAAAATTAGGCTTTAAAAATATAATTGTTTCACCTGAACCCAGTAGTGATGCTATGATAGAAACGTTAGCAACAAAAGTATAAGTTTACACTGAAGTATTAAGGATCTTTAGAATGGCAAAAAAGCCTGCAAAAAAAATCTCACAAGAACCAAATGCTGATGAGCAGTTAGAAGATGAAGTTCTAAACGATGCTATTTTGAGTAGTCAAAAACTAAAACAGAATAATATTTTAAAGTATCTTGTTATCATAATTTTATTATTATTATGTGGTGGCTTAATTGCGCTTTCTTTAAGTACAAAGATTTCTTCTATTTTGCCTAAAGGAATGGCACCTATAGCAAAATTTTTATCACCGAGTGAAGCCTTGGCAATAGAAAAAATTACGATATATAAATTAGAAACTGACAAACGTTTTAAGGATTTAGAAAATATTGAGTACCCAGATATTGATGAAAAAATCAAAGAATTAAGAAACGAGCTTAGCGTAGATATTTTAAACATTTCAAAAGAACTATCAAAAATTGACAAGCCAAATATCATTAACCGCTTAGGTAATATAGAGAAAAAAATATCTATTATTTTAAAACAAGTTGATGATTTAATTTTTAGTTCGACAGAGAATACTCCAACAAATGTTAGGCCTAACGATAGAAATTATGATTTAATAATTAAAAAACTAAAATCTGAAATAGATACTTTAACTAACACTCAAGAACTCATACTTCAGCGGTTCAATAGCTTGCAGAACGAAAATTTAGTTAACTTGCAAAAAAATAATACAGAGTATTCACAATACTTTGATGAGATAGAAGAAGCACTAAGTTCTGGAAAGCCATACAATAAACCAATAGAAATATTATCAAAAAAAGAAATTATTATTCCTAAAGAACTTGCGGAAAGTTCCAATGGTGTTGTCACATTAAATTACTTAAAAACGAAGTTTCCTGCAGTAGCCCACGCTAGTTTAAAGTCATCAATCAAACAGGAGGCAGAGCCAGGTATCAAAGGAAAATTATTAGGATTTTTAAAGTCTCAAGTTACTGTTAGATCTTTAGAACCCCAAAAGGGTGACTCTTCTAATGCGATTCTTTCCCGTATCCAGCTGGCTCTAGATAAGAATGATTTATCTGAAGCAATTCAAATTGCATCTGAATTAAATAATGCTGCAAAGCTTGAAATAGAAAATTGGTTATCATCTGCCGTAAAAAGACAAGCTGCAGTAGATGCTTTTTATAAAATATCGAAAAATTAAGGAACTGTTATGATCTGGTCTTTAATCAAAATAATAACTTTTATTATAGTTATTTCTATAGTCACCTTTGCAGCTGGAGCGATTATTGACGCAGGTGGCATAATAACAATGCAATTTTCAATTTATGAAATATCATTGACACCTATCCAAGGTATAATTTTAATTACTTTATTTATGGCTATTCTATTAACTGCCAAATGGCTTTTGGGAATAATAGGTGCTGTAATAAGATTCTTTAATGGGGATGAAACTGCTATAACACGCTACTTCAATAGAAATAAAGAAGAGCGGGGCTTTAAAGCGCTTGCGGATAGCATGGTCTCAATGGCGGCTGGTGAAGGTAAAGGTGCCATTAATAATGCTAATCGAGCAGAGCGTTTATTAAAACGCCCACAACTGACTAATCTTGTAAGTGCTCAAGCAGCTGAAAAGTTTGGAGATAACAAGCGAGCAATTAAATACTATAAACGCCTTCTTAAAAATGACCAAACCAGATTTGTAGGGTTGCAAGGTTTACTTAAACAGAAGCTTTTAGAAGGTGATACTAAAACTGCATTGCTGTTAGCAGAAAAAGCATTCTCAATAAGACCAAATCATGATCAAACACTAAATATTTTGTTCGACTTGCAAACAGAAAAACAAGATTGGAAAGGTGCTCAAAAAACCATAAAGGCAAACGTTAAATTAGGCAAACTTCCTAAAGATGTTGGCCTACGCCGAGAAGCTATATTACTGCTTGCTGATGCAAAAAAAATGCTTGAGATAGGGGAAATAGAAAATGGTAAAGCCGCTGCAATTGCAGCAAATAAATCTTCACCTGGTTTAATACCAGCAGCAATTTTAGCAGCTGAAATGTATATGCTAGACAATAACAAGCGCGCCTCTTCAAGAATTTTAAAAAAGACGTGGGGTATAAACCCACATCCTGATTTAGCAACTGCTTTTGCTGAAATTGACTCAAATGAAACAAGTAGTGAGCGGCGTAAACGTTTTAACTCATTAACAAAAATAAAAAGTGAACATTACGAAACTAAATTACTCATAGCAGAACTAGCTATAGGTGATGAAGACTTTCCTGCTGCCAGGCGGGCAGTAAAAGAATTAACATCAATAAATCCAACAGTTAGGTCTCTTGCGTTAATGGCAGCAATAGAAAAAGGCGAGGGTGCGGAAGAAAAAACAATTAGAGCTTGGTTAAATAAAGCCTTAACAGCATCACGAGGGCCTCAATGGGTATGTGAAAAATGTTCTAATATTCACTCTACTTGGCAGCCTCGATGTGAAAATTGTGAAACTTTTGATAGTTTGTCATGGAAAACACCCTCAACAGACAACACAAAGGTAACCAACGAAATGTTAGATTTTACGGCGGGTATTTTAACAGATGTAGGAAACTCTTCTTCTATTGTTTCTGATATAGATGAAGCTGAAGTTGTTAAAAATTAAAACTATAATACCTCTTTTTTTGCTGCACGCACCTCACGCTCTAAAGAGTTTAAAAAGTTGGAGCGATCAATTTTAGAAAATGCCTTTCCAGATCCTTGCATAAATGGGTTAGCCCCACGTAAATCCGCCATGAGGTCTCGTGTTGCAAGTTGATTACCTATATTTGATGGCGTAAACATATCACCATTATGGCGAATTGTTCGAGCACCTGCTGCTACTGTTTTTGCGGCTAAAGGAATATCACCAGTTATAACTAAATCACCTTTATGAGCTCGATCTGCTATCCACATATCTGCAATATCTGGTCCATCTGGCACGATTATATTTTCAACTAATGGATGAAGATTTGGGCGTAATCCCCCATTAGATACTATGAAAACTTTTACATTATGGCGCTCAGCTACGCGTACAGTTTCTTCTTTGACGGGACATGCATCTGCATCAATGTATATATCTGTCATTTTTTTAATCTATATGTAAATTATTTAAAATATTTGCATGATGTTCAATATGATTTTTAATAAAACTCATTATGAAAAAGTAACTATGGTCATACCCATTAGACATATTATATTTTCCGCCTTGATTTCTTTTTTCCATAGCATTTTTTAATGACTCTGGTTTTAAAAGATCTAAAAAATTATCATCATTACCTTGATCGATAAGTACACTTGAGTGGAAACCTAAATCTTGCATTAAAATTGTTGAATCATATTTTTCCCAAGCGGCTATGTCTGGACCTAAGTATTCATGAAATTGTTTTTTGCCCCATTCAGATTTTGTTGGATTTGCGATTGGTGCAAACGCAGAAACTGACTGATACTGATTGGGCAAAGTCATTGCCATTGTTAATGCTCCATGCCCACCCATTGAATGACCAGTAATACCTTGGGCTTTTTTTATAAGAGGAAATTTTTTAAATATTAAGCTTGGCAATTCAGTTGTTATGTAATCCCACATTTGAAAATTCTCAGCCCATTTACCATGAGTAGCATTCACATAAAAACCAGCACCTTGGCCTAAATCGTAGTCATCATGATTTGGCACATTTTCTCCACGAGGTGATGTATCTGGAAAAATTAAAGCTATTCCATTTTCAGCAGCCCAACCTTGCGCAGCAGCTTTTACCATTGCATTTTCGTGAGTACAGGTAAGTCCTGATAAGTACCACAAAACAGGAACGCTTTTAACTTTTGCTTGAGGGGGAAGGTAAACTGCAAAAATCATATCACATTTGCAGCATTCTGAGTAATGCTTATAGACACCTTGAGTGCCGTCAAAACAAAAGTTTTCTGATAAAATTTCCATCTAAACTTATTTATCCAATGTAATAATTAAAATTCAACAACAGCGCGTATAGATTTACCTTCATGCATTAAATCAAAGCCTTTATTAATATCTTCCAGTTTAAGTTTATGTGTAATCATAGAATCAATTTCTATTTTTCCATCCATGTACCAATCTACAATTTTAGGGACATCAGTTCTACCACTAGCTCCTCCAAAAGCAGTTCCACGCCAAACGCGTCCAGTTACTAATTGGAAAGGGCGCGTTGAAATTTCTGCCCCAGCAGCTGCAACACCAATAATTATACTTTCCCCCCAACCTTTGTGCGCGGCCTCAAGTGCTGTTCGCATTACTCCAGTGTTTCCAGTTGCATCAAAGGTATAATCAGCACCCCCATTTGTAATTTCAACTAAATGCGCAACTAAATCACCCTCAATATCTTTTGGATTTACAAAATGTGTCATACCAAACTTTTTGGCTAAATCTTCCTTACTATTATTAAGATCAACACCAACTATTTGGTCAGCACCAGCTAAACGTAAACCTTGCACAACGTTTAGGCCTATGCCACCTAAACCAAATACAATTGCAGTTGAACCAATTTCAACTTTGGCAGTATTTATGACTGCTCCTATGCCTGTCGTTACGCCACATCCAATGTAGCAAATTTTGTCAAATGGAGCATCTTTTCTCACTTTAGCCAAAGCAATTTCTGGCATTACTGTATGGTTTGAAAAAGTAGAACAACCCATGTAATGAAGTATAGGTGTTCCATCCAGCATAGAAAAACGAGATGTCCCATCTGGCATTACTCCGGCACCTTGTGTGCTGCGAATTTTTTGACATAAGTTTGTTTTTGGATTTAAACAATATTCACACTCTCTACATTCAGGAGTGTATAATGGGATAACATGATCCCCTATTTCAAGACTTGTAACGCCTTCTCCAAGCTCAATTACTATTCCCGCACCTTCATGCCCTAAAATTGCTGGAAAAGCACCTTCTGGATCGTCACCAGAGCGTGTAAATTCATCTGTATGACAAATACCAGTAGCTTTAATTTCAATTAAAACTTCACCAAATTTTGGGCTTTCTAGATTTACATCCATTACTTCAAGAGGTTGTCCTGCGGCTAATGCAACAGCTGCACGTGTAATCATGATATTCTCCCTAGATTCTTAAATATTTATTCAGATGGTTAAATTATTGGGTATATTTTTTCCATTTAGCTTATCAATAAAAATGGATTTAACAAATACAGTTATTTTTGAATTATACTATTCGATACCAATCCTTTTTCGAATATCATTACTGCGCAATGATACAGTTTGTCCTAACCACTCATCTGAATCAGAAGTAGCCATCCAAGCTAATGCCATTGCAGGCCAATGTGCAGAAATATGGTTTTCCCAAGGAATTTCACTTACTGAATTAATACCTGATAAAGCTATACTTTTTTGCATTCCAGTAGCAACTGTGCCGGGAGATAAAGTCAAAGCTCTGATGCCATTTCTCATCTCTTCTTTGTGAAGGCATGATGTCAAATGATGAACAGCAGCTTTGGAAGAACAGTAATGTGACCATCCTTCTAATGGGGTTGATGCAGCTCCAGAACCAACGTTTAAAATAGTTCCCCCATTGTTAGATTTCATAAATGGTAAAGCATAACGAATACCATAATAAAGACCCTTTAAATTGATATCAATTAATCTGCCCCATAATATTGGATCAGAATCTTCTATTCGCTGTATTGGATCAATGGTGCCTGCATTGTTTATCAAAACATCAATAGTGTTGAAAGCCTTAGAGGCCTTCATCATTAAATCATTTACTTGATTTGGATCAGCTACATCACATTCAATAGCAATTGCATTTTTACCAATTGACCTCGCAATTGTTGAAATTTTATCTTTTGAACGTGCTGCCAAAACAACATTTGCATTTAAATTTGCAAAATGATGTGCAGTTGCTTCTCCTATACCTCGAGAAGCACCAGTAATTATAATTGTTTTATTTTTAAAATCTAACACCATTAGTTATCTATACTTTTAAAAATTACATTTTAGGAAAGTAATCTTCACAGTTTCCTTCACGATATACATCTGCAGTGCAGCAATGAAGACCACCGCCAAAAGCATACGCATCTCGCAATTCTACTTCAACTACCTCCATTCCAAGTTTATCCATTTGTTCAGCTTGATAAACTTCTGACTTTTCTACACAGACAGTCTTTGGATCTAATACTAAAACATTCATAGATAACCAAGTTGAAGAGTAACATAATGGTGGTGGAGCATTATGAGAAGGTTGAGCAGAATCTACTATATCCCACCCATTATCATTAAACATTTTTCGCTGTTCTTCAGGAAGTCTACGTTGTGGATTGTTTAATATTAATCCGGGGCGAAGAGGCGTAAACGTTGCATCAATATGAATTGGATACGGGTCTCCTGGAAAATTAACTGAATGAACTCGATGCTCAGGAAAATGACGACGAAGCCATTCAATCCCTTTTTCATTTGTTGTAAATCCATGTTGTACTACTAAGTCGCGGCCAAACCTTAAAACATCAGCTGCATCAAATAGAGGCTCTTCTTCAGTTGTTACGAAAAACTTTTCTTCAGCCCATTTTAAGCGTTGCTCGTTTCCAATTTTATCAGATAAATAATCGGGGTGGTAATCTGCATCAGTTAGGCGCGGTTTTGGCGCTGACTCATGGCGAAATTTTGGATCTTCATTAAAATATACTTGCATTAATGGGCGGTAATTTAAATATTCAAACCAACGACACCGATATGACATCGTTGCTTCTAATATTTCTGATCCAACTGTTAAGAGAACGTCACGAGGTGGCATGCAACCAAATTGGCTTTCAGTTTTAAAATCTGGAGTAATTGCTGGTTGGCTATGATCAATTGAAGTTGGCCGATCAACTTTAATTCCACGGTTTTTCAGTTGGTTGGCGAAGTTATCAAGTAGTTCATTTGCATGATCTATGGTTTCTTGTGGGCGACGGCCCCATTGGCCACGCATATCGCTGTCTTCAGGAACCTTTGCGTCTAATGCAGGCTCTTCTGGAGGGATATGACAATCATCAGCTCTGCCAACTATTACATGTTTTAATGGATCCCATTCGTTCCAGCTATTAACGATTGTTTTTTCAGGCGACCAAGTCATTTTTCTCTCCAAATTTATCATTTTGACAGAACTGTATCTAAGATATTTTTGCAACTAAATTATTCTTATTTAAATGATAAATTTATTAATTTCAGGTTACTTTGATGATTGTTAATTTTGCTCATAGGTTTAAAGTTATAAAAAAAATAGGTATAGATATGAAACAAAGCTTATCCCAATCAGCTCAGCAATTATTAGAAATTGCAAAACGCGCGGGTGCCCAATCAGCAGATGTTTTGGTAGTAGATGGAACGTCTATATCAATTGATGTTCGTGAAGGTGAGCTTGAGCATGCTGAAAGAGCTGAAGGGGTTGATATTGGGCTTCGTGTTATACAAGGAGATAGACAAGCATCTGTATCTATTTCTAACTTAAGTAAAAGCTCAATGGTGGAAATGTCAGAGCGTTGTATTGCCATGGCAAATGAAGCTCCTCGAGATCCGTATTGTTGTCTAGCCACATCTGAAGAATTTGTTACTGATTGGGATTCTGGTAAATTAGATTTATATGATTCTTCACAAGCTCCATCAGCTAAATATTTGCAAGAAGTGGCTATACGCGCAGAATCATCTGCCCTAGAAATAAAAGGTGTTGCAAAAGCTCAAGGTGCATCTTCTGCATTAAGTGATGTATCTATTCATTTGGCTACAAGTAATGGATTTTCTGGAGGTTACCGGCGTACATCGCATTCAATTTCTTGTGTTGCTATATCTGGTGAAGGGCTAAATATGGAGCGAGATTGGTGTGGAGAATCCCACAGCCATTATGCATCTGTTCCAAGTCCTGAAGAAATAGGTAGATTGGCTGGTGAAAGAGCTGTTGCACGCGCTGGAGCTGTTCGGCCCCCGACTGGATTTTACCCAGTTTTATTTGATGAACGTATTTCTTCTAGCCTTATTGGTCATTTGGTTGCTGCTGTAAATGGTGCGTCAATTGTAAGAGGTTCTAGTTGGTTAAAGAACTATCTTGGGAAACAAATATTACCTGCAGGTGTTTCATTATTAGAGGATCCAACTAGAAAATCCATGGCGGGGTCTAAGCCTTTTGATGCTGAGGGGTTAGCTGCTGAACCACGGCATATAATCAAAAATGGTTTTTTAGAAGGGTGGACATTAGATTTAAGTACAGCAAAACAACTAGATATGATAAGTACAGGTAATGCATCACGTGGCGTGGGTTCTGTTCCATCACCCAGTAGTGGTAATTTACAACTTTCAGAAGGATCTAAAACACGAGATGATTTAATATCTCAGATGGGAACTGGCTTGATAGTTACATCTATGATTGGATCAACAATTAACCCCAATACGGGTGATTATTCTCGAGGGGCTTCTGGGCTTTGGGTGGAAAATGGTCAAATAATTGGTCCCGTAAATGAATGCACAATTGCTGGAAATTTATTAGATATGTTGAAAAATATGATACCTGCAAATGATGCGAGAAAAAATCTATCCCGCGTAGTTCCAAGTATATTAATTAATGGATTAACAATTGCTGGAAAATGATCTTGATTTAATATGCAAAGCAGCCACTGAAGCTGGTAAGATTGCAATGAGATTTTACCGCAACAATCCAACCCATTGGGAAAAAGGAGATGGACAAGGGCCTGTAAGTGAAGCTGACTTAGAAATAGATAAGATGCTTTTTAAATTTTTATCAACTTATCGAGCCAGTTATGGATTTTTGTCTGAGGAGTCTGAATACAACAATGACCGATTTGATTTAAAAGATGTTTTTATTATCGATCCAATTGATGGAACTAGATCTTTTATAAATGGACATGAAAATTTTGCTATATCGATAGCTATTGCCAAAAATGGCATTATTAATGATGCAGTCGTGTTTTTACCTGCTAAAAATTTACTTTATGATGCAACAAAAGACAAAGGCTCACGGTTAAATGGAAATAAAATCCAGACTGGGAATAATACTATTGTAAATGGCTCTCGTATTTTAGCATCAGAATCACAGAATAGTTCTAAATTGTGGAGAAATACGCCACCAGCAATAGAGCGGCATTTTAGATCTTCGTTAGCATATAGGTTGTGTTTAGTGGCTGAGGGAAGATTTGATGGGATGATGACATTACGCCCAACATGGGAGTGGGACGTTGCAGCTGGTAATTTAATATGTACAGAAGCTGGGTGTGATGTAAAAACACAAGATGGAGGAAATCCCTTATATAATGAGAAGATTCCAAAAATGAATGGTATGATTGCAGGCAATCCAATACTTGTAGATAATCTTCTGAGCTATATTAAATAAGTTATTAAAATTTAGCTAAAAAGCTGATTGTAAATAAAAGGATAATGATATGACGCAAAGGTTGCATATGGTATTTGGTGGTGAACTTAAGAATCCAACAACAAAAGAATTTCGAAATAGTGAAGAAATTGATATTGTTGGAATATTTCCAAACTATGAAATGGCCTATAGTGCATGGAAAGCTAAAGCCCACCAAACTGTAGATAACGCTCATACAAGATATTTTATAGCACATTTGCATCGTTTGCGAGATGAAGATTATGCTGCGAGTCCAACTGAAGAATTAGGGTGATTTTTTGAGAAACTTTTCACTTGGTATACTTATAAATTACGTACTTGCATATTTATGGCAACCTATTGAAAAATCAAAGTTATTACAGTCATTGGAAAAAGACATAATATCAAAGGAGCTTTTCAATCAATTACAGGGTATTACTCACCAAAATAATAAAACTAAAACCCTTATTTGGTTGCATGCTAAGACATCATTAATTGCTGAAAATTTTAGTGAAATAATTTCTCACTTTGAAAATAAAAAGGACATTCAATTTTTACTAACAACAGAAAGAAGTGAGCTAGATAAAGAATTCACTCTGCCTGGTATCCACCAAGTTATCCCCCTAGATCATCCATCATTTGTGAATCAATTTATAAAGTATTGGAAGCCTGACTCCTTAGTTTGGTTGTCTGACACAATCAGACCTATTCTATTACATAAAGTCTCTAAATCTAACATCCCTGCCATATATGCTAATGCCAGTTTAACATCAAAAAAAACAAAAACTTTTTTACCATTTCGGGCATTTATAAAAGTATACCTATCATACTTTGATCGCATTCTTGCTAAATCAGATGATGCAGCAAAAGATTTGAGACGTTTAAAGGGTGTTCGCTCAAAACTTGAAGTTCTAGGTATTATGCAAACAAGTGCTCGTGCCTTACCTTATGATGAAGGGTTGAGGTCTAAGTTTTCAGTGATACAAGACAATCGTTTTTTATGGTTTGCAGCACATGTTGTCCCAGGTGAAATAGCTGCTCTAGGGAAGGCCCAAAGGCGGGTTTCTAGAAATTTGCAGGGTTTATTGCTTATTCTCCATATGGATGATGCAGAGCAAGCAAAGGTAGCAAAAACTAAACTTTCCACATTAAGTTTAAAAGTAGAGTTACATAAAGAAGATATTATTCCTGATTTAAATACAGACATACTAATTGTTAGCGGTTCAGATAATCTAGGAATGTGGTTTAGGTTAGCATCTGTTTGTTTTTTAGGGGGTTCTTTAGTCCAAAGTGGTGGTGCTGATCCGTTTGAGGCTGCTGCACTAGGCTCAGCTATACTTCATGGACCTTTCACACAAAATTATCAAAATGATTATGACCGTTTACTTGATGCCGGTGGAGCTCGTCTGGTATACAATTCAGAAATGTTATCAAATGCACTTGTTGATACAATGTCGCCTGACCAAGCAGCGTTAATGGCACACGCAGCTTGGGAGGTCTGTTCTGCTGGGGCTGAAGTGAATGACAGAATAATTGAATTGTTAGATGGATATTTAGATAAGGAAAAATCTTTTGAATCACCCACCTAAATTTTGGTATAAAAGGAATAGTTTTAGGTCCACGTTATTATTACCACTTTCATGGTTATATGGTGGGGCCACAATGTTGCGTTTATATTTAGGCACCCATAAGAAAATTGATGTTCCAGTAATATGTGTTGGAAATATTAATATGGGGGGTACAGGAAAAACACCGGTAGTTATTGATTTAGTTTTGCGATTATTAGAAATGGGAAAAAAACCTATCGTTGTTAGCCGAGGATATGGAGGTTCATATCAAGGCCCTATTATGGTATCTTCAGAACATACTGCAGATGATGTTGGTGATGAACCAATTCTATTAACTGGCTTTAGTGAAGTATGTGTTTCCAGAAATAGAATAGACGGTGCTAATATGGCCCTCAGCCAAGGTGCTGATATTATTATATTGGATGATGGTTTGCAAAATCCTGACCTTTTATACGATTTAACCATAACCGTTGTTGATAAAAAAATAGGGTTTGGTAATCACCGTGTTTTTCCAGCGGGTCCATTAAGAGAGAGTGTTACTCGCGGCTTAGCTCGAACAGATTTAATTATTGGTATTGGTGAAAATTATATTAATATTGAAAATAACTTGCCATTTATTGATGGGTTTTTAAAGCCATTAGAAACTGGTATGGAATGGGGTGGCTTGCGCTCACTTGCTTTTGCAGGAATTGGTCAGCCAAAAAAGTTTTTTTCAACATTAAAAACTTTAGGAGCCGAAATAGTAGCCACACGAGAGTTTGGGGATCATCAGAAAATTCCAACATCAATGTTAAAAAGATTAGAAGCTGAAGCTTTAGCAAATAATGCTCAACTGGTTACAACTGAAAAAGATGCAGCTAGATTACCAAAAGAATGGCAACAAAAAGTTCTTACTTTACCAGTAAGGTTAGAATTAAATGATGATAAGGTGTTAACTGGTTTCTTAAATAAGTTATTTTAAAAACTTTTTATTAGCCTCTCCTAAATTGGGAGAAGGTCGATCATAAGACATTTCTATATCAGAAAATATAATAGGGTTTTTAACAGAAGGCACACCGTTTAAATCAATTTTCAAGCCTCTGTGTAAAATTTGCGGGTCATTAAATACATCTTCTATTGTATTTATTGGCCCTGCAGGAACACCAAAATTTTCGCATTGAGATAATAAATCTATAGATGAAATATTAGTAGTATTTTCTTCAATTAAACCTAAAAGCTCATCACGATTTTTTAATCTTGCAGGATTTGTTTTGTATTTATCTTCTTTATACCAATTAGCATTAAATATTTTACTGAAATTTTCAAATTGACTATCATTTCCTACAGCTAAAATAATATGTCCATCAGATGTGGGTACTGCGCAGTAGGGAACAATATTTGGGTGATTGTTTCCTTTGCGGTTTGGCGAAATCCCAGTTGTTAGGTAGTTCATTGCTTGATTTGCTGTTGTTGCTGTTGCAACATCAAGGAGTGATAAATCAATATGTTGCCCAAATCCTGTGGTATCTCTTGTTCGAAGAGCTGCTTGAACTGCAATAACAGCATATAATCCAGTAAAAATATCTGTAACTGCAACACCCACTTTTTGAGGTTGCCCCTCTGGTTCTCCAGTAATTGACATTAAACCAGACATACCTTGCATTAAGAAGTCATATCCTGCCCTTTTTGCATAAGGACCAGTTTGCCCAAAGCCCGTAATTGAGCAGTAAATTAGTGATGGGTATTTGGTGCGTAGATTAGTATAATCTAACCCATACTTATCTAGTCCACCCACTTTAAAGTTTTCAATTAAAATATCTGCTGTGGCGATTAAAGTTTTTAATTTTAGTAAATCATCCTTATTATTAAAATCTAGGGAAACTGAGTGCTTTCCTCTGTTACAGCTATGATAATATGCTGCATTTAATTCATCTTCTGTTTTGATGAAAGGTGGTCCCCAAGTGCGCGTATCATCGCCAGTTTTACTTTCTATTTTAATAACCTCAGCCCCTAAATCAGCCAGTGTTTGACCAGCCCATGGACCTGCCAAAATACGCGCTAATTCTATAACGCGTATACCTTTTAAAGGCATCTCAGTCATTAAGACATAGCTTCATCAATGAGTGCAGCTAGTTCAGTATAAGACATATTACCTATATTTTTACCGTTCAATACAAGCGTTGGTGTGGAGCTTATATTATCAGCTTTTGTAGTTTCTTGAAAACGAGCAACCATAGCTGTAGCAACATCTTTATTTTGTAAACATGTTTCCATATCTTTTTGCTGTAACCCTGCAATTCTACCAATTTTATATAAGTTTTGTGCTATTGCTGCACCGCCATCACCTTTGGTCCATTCACGTTGTTTTGAATAAAGAAGATCTGAAATTCCAAAGTACTTTTTATCCCCACCACATCTGGCAAGGAGTGCGGCCCAAAGTCCTGGTCCATCAAAATAAACTTCACGGTATATAAATTTTACTTTTCCTGAATCTATGTAATTTTTGCGTAAACTTGGAAAAACATTCTTATGAAAATTAGCACAATGTGGACATGTAAATGAAGCATATTCGATTATAGTAATAGGTGCATCTTCAGATCCCATAATCATATCGGGAATATCAATAGAGTTTGATGTCGTATTTTCAGCAAAAATAGGTGCTGTGCTAGCACTTATTGCTCCCACTGAGAGAAGGCCTGTAAATGTTCTGCGGTCCATAATTTAATCCTTATTATTGCGTATTATTATATTTTCGCCCAATCTTGATAGCGCATCTTTTAATTTATTATCAGACACACTTTTAACAGAGGTTTCAACGTGAATTCGTTGTTTTTCAGATAAGATTTTTTTAGTTGGTTTTTGTTTTAAATCGTTTATGTCGTCATCAAAATCAATTGGTGATGTTTGCGTTATCTTAATTTTGCTGATTGCGTTGTAACCATAAATTGAATTTACTTTCAACAATATCTTTGGCAATTGCATTTGTAGGACTGGTGCATTTGCTCCAGTTGTTAAAAGAGTAAGTGTTGCTCCAAACCCTTGTTTTCCGTAGCTAACTTTAACTGGCCTGCATAGGCTCGCAGTTGAAGGGCCAGCAATATCTTTCCAATTCGTTAATAATCGTGTTTCTGCAAAGCCTCGTGATTCAGTTGCTGTTCGAATTTTTGCTTTTAACAACCCACCAGTTTGCATAAATCCGCGTGACTTATATGCCATTTGCGCCATTTCCTATATTCAGTGGTTACAACAGTTTATATCAGTGGTTAATAATAAACCTAAAACAGTAGCTATTGCAAAGGGCATATGTATTGATGAGTGAAAATAACATGGCAGAAGATTTACTCTCTTGGTACGATGTAAACGCTCGCGATTTGCCTTGGCGTATTTCTCCTGGTGATGGAAAAAAAGATATTTCCCCTAATCCTTATTATATTTGGATGTCTGAAATTATGCTTCAGCAAACAACAGTTGCTGCTGTTAAAGAGTATTTTATAAAGTTCACCACTTTATGGCCAACAGTATTTGATATGGCAGAGGCTAATGATGAAGATGTAATGGCTGCTTGGGCTGGGTTGGGCTATTATGCTAGAGCTAGAAATTTATTGAAATGTGCTCGTATTATTAAAGATCAATATAATGGAAAATTTCCATGCAATGAAAAAGATTTATTATCATTGCCAGGAATTGGCCCTTACACAGCAGCAGCGATAATGAGTATAGCTTTTGATGAAAAAGCAATTGTGCTTGATGGAAATATTGAACGCGTTATGTCGCGTATTTACGCAGTGGAAGAACCTTTGCCTAATTCAAAGAAAAGCCTTTGGCTATTAGCTGCTGGCTTAACTCCTGACAATCGTCCTGGAGATTATGCTCAAGCTGCCATGGATTTAGGTGCAACAGTATGTACGCCTCGCTCACCTAAGTGTGATTTATGTCCATGGAATTTGAATTGCTTAGGTTTAATTAAAGGTATAGCTCGTGATTTACCATTTAAAGTTCCTAAACTAAAAAAACCCACAAGAGTGGGCATAGCTTATGTAGCAATAAATGGCGATCAATCACTGTTATTAGAGAGACGTCCTGACAAAGGTTTACTTGGTGGAATGTTAGGTTGGCCTGGAAGTGATTGGGCAATTACTCAGGCACAACATTTGGAACCTTTGGATGCTGATTGGATTACACTTAATAATATTATTCGGCATACTTTTACGCATTTTCATTTAGAGTTAACTGTCAAATTTGCTTCGAATGTTAAAACGAAACCCAGAATTGGTGAGTTTTTAAGTATGGAAGATTTTAACCCACAAGATCTACCGACTGTAATGCGTAAAGTTTGGAGTATGGTGTCTAAACTTTAGAAAAATTCAAATAAAAAACCCCGCCACAAGGGCGGGGTGAGTTGGCAATGTTTAGAACGAGCGGTTCTAAACGGTAGTTAATTCTTGGCTTTCACCAAATGACTAAAAGTAATATTTATTTAATCAAAATTCTTATGTGATCATTTCTGCTCGAATTTTTTTTCTCAACATGTCAATTGGAATGGCTTCGCCGCGTTTTTTAAAGCACCAATATGTCCAGCCATTACAACTTGGAGCACCTTCTAATGCAGCCCCAACCTGGTGTATTGATCCACGTTGATCGTGCGCAACAAGTGTTCCGTCAGCGTGAATTTTAGCACTATGTCGTCCATTTAATGAATATAATTGATCGCCTGGTTTTAACATTCCTCGCTCTACAACTTGGCCAAATGGAACCCTTGGTTCAGCGCGCTTAGACGTTGAAACTTTTAAACTATCTTGATCATATTTTTTAATTGCGCTTATACGCTTTTCTGCAACTTTTCTGTATTCTTCTTCACGTTCAATACCAATAAAATTTCTTCCTAATTTTTTAGCAACAGCACCTGTTGTTCCTGATCCAAAAAATGGATCAAGAATTACATCACCTTCATTTGTAGAGCCTACAATAACTCTATGAAGGAGTGATTCAGGTTTCTGAGTGGGATGAGCTTTATCACCGTTTTCGTTCTTCACACGTTCATTTCCATTACAAATTGGTAAATGCCAATCTGATCTCATTTGCACTCCATCGTTAAGCGCTTTTAAAGCTTCATAATTGAAAGTAGGTTTTGATTTTTCAGTTTTTCCCGCCCAAATCATTGTTTCATGAGCATTGGTTAGTCTAACGCCTCTAAAGTTTGGCATTGGATTGGATTTACGCCATATAACATCATTTAAAATCCAAAAGCCTGCGTCTTGAAGTGCCGCCCCAACACGAAAAATATTATGATAAGAACCAATGACCCATAAGGCACCATTTGGTTTTAAAACGCGGCGAGCTGCTTTTAACCAGTCGCGACTAAATTTATCATAAACTGCAAAGCTGTCGAATTGATCCCAGTGATCATCAACAGCATCAACCTTTGAGTTGTCAGGTCGATGTAAATCGCCTTTTAATTGTAAATTGTACGGTGGGTCTGCGAAAATTAAATCAATTGAGTTCTCAGGTAATGAATTCATTACCTCAATACAGTCCCCATCAATAATATTATTAAGGGGCAATTTAATGCTCCCAGTTTTGTCTGCTCTGTTTACCATGTCTGCCTCGTAATGCGCATTTTTGCGTCGTTATTGCTAAAATGATTCAAATAGAGGTCAACGTCAATTTATTTTTATGAATCAGTTACTTACGAGGTGAAGCGGAATACAACATATTGTGTATAGGTTTGAAAGAACGTCTATGGTGAGGGGTTACCCCATTATTTAGCAGTCCTAACTGATGCATTTTTGTACCATATCCTGCATTTTTTTCCCAACCATACCCAGGATATTCTAATGATAAATCCGCCATTAACTGGTCACGGGTAACTTTTGCTATAATAGATGCCGCTGCAATAGAAGCAGATTTGGTATCTCCTTTAATAATTGCTGTGGCTGGGCTTGGGAGATTAGGTGGTAATTTGTTACCATCTATTAATATATGATCAGGAATAGGTAATTTTAGTATAGAGCGTTCCATTGCCCTAAAGGTGGCTTGTAAAATATTTATTTTGTCAATTTCTTCTACATCTACATGCACACAAGAAACCAATGAGCTTTCCATAATTTTAAGGAATAGCTCATTTCTACGAACTACATTTAATTTTTTTGAGTCATTTAAGCCATGGGGAATATTATCTGGGTTAAGAATAACTGCACAGGCAGTAACTGGACCAGCCCAAGGGCCTCGCCCAACTTCATCTACTCCTATTATGACTTCATTTCCTTTGAGGCGAAACGAAGTTTCTATATTATAAGTTACATCAGACATATATTAGGTAAATGTAAGGCATATTTTACTGTACTTTCTATGCCTTACATTTCAATTATTGATCTATTCTATCGGTAAGTTACAGCTTCTCCAGCTGTTTCTGATGATCTTGTTGCGGCGTGCACAATATCATGCATTGAAACACTTCCGAGTTTTTTATCACCTTTAACAACTATTACACTGTCCTTCTTTGCATCTACCAATGCTTTCATTGCATCTTCTAGGGATGTATTATTTGAAAGCGCGATACCTTTAGTAGAAGCCTTTTTAAGGGGTAGCGTTCCAAGGGTTAATACACGTGCACGGTTAATATCTTTTATGAAGTCTCCTACGTAGTCATCTGCAGGGTTTAAAACGATATCTTGAGATGAGCCTTGCTGCACTAAGCGACCATCGCGTAATATTGCAATATCATCGCCTATTCTTAGAGCTTCATCTAGATCATGCGTAATAAATACAATTGTCTTGTGTAATTCTTCTTGTAGCTCAAGAAGAATTTCTTGCATATCTGACCTTATAAGTGGATCCAATGCTGAAAATGCTTCATCCATTAAAAGAATATCTGCATCTGTAGCTAAAGCTCTCGCTAAGCCTACGCGTTGCTGCATTCCACCAGAAAGTTGAGCTGGATAACGATCTTCAAATCCCTCTAAACCAACACGCTTTAACCAATGAGTTGCACGTTCTTCAGATTCCTTAACCTCAAGGCCCTGCATAGTTAAGCCATAAATAGTATTCGCTAAAACAGTTCTGTGAGGGAGGAGAGCAAATTTTTGAAAAACCATGGATGCTTTAAATCTTCTGAAGTTCATGAGCTCTTCATCAGACATAGCAAGCACATCTGTATCATCAATAAAGATTTGTCCTGTGGTTGGTTCAATTAATCTATTAATATGGCGAATTAACGTAGATTTTCCTGAACCAGATAATCCCATAATAACTTGGATTTTACCTTCTATAATATCAAGATTAATATTTTGAAGACCTAAAACATGGCTATGTTTTTCAAGAAGCTCTGGTTTTCCCATGCCTGATTTAACTTTTTCAACATGAGATTCACCTTTGGGGCCAAAGATTTTGTATAAATCATTAATTTTAATTTTTACTTTAGACACCATGATC
>Ga0209534_10000059_pt1 | contig 127635 bp, 116 predicted proteins | sample COG_07_FD_184751 | JGI IMG/M metagenome (GOLD analysis project Ga0209534, IMG submission 184751) | Pelagic Microbial community sample from North Sea - COGITO 998_met_07 (SPAdes) (version 2) | ecosystem: Environmental > Aquatic > Marine > Neritic zone/Coastal water | place: Helgoland, sampling...
AGGTAACTTCACTGGGTAAGTGAGCGTCTCCTTGGCTAAAGGTTAATTCCTTTTGATTTTGTCCATTGATATCGGTATAAGTTTGACCATCGGTTGAAAGTTGCCACTGATAAGTTAATTGTGGATCCAGTCCAAAACTATAGACGATTGGACTAGCGGGTATGTCATCCACACAGAAGGTCTGAGGGCCACTCAAAGTTCCTACTGGGATTTCACTGTTAACCGAAACGGTAACGGTATTGGAGTAAGCCACACAAATATTATCATTTTCATTTTGGATGCTTTTTCTTCTGTAATAATGTGTTTGTATGCTTGTTTGAGTGGGTTGGAAACTGGCCGAATTCTCTCCCAAACTGCTCCAGTTTTGACCGTCTATGGAATATTCCCAATAATAGGTCAGTGAACTAGTATTGATGAGCGCGGGATTTTGGTTTTCAATTTGTGGAGGAACTTGACCGTAACAAATGGTGGGAGTGCTGGTAGAAATAGTTCCGGGATCGTTTTGAAGCAAGACAAGGGTGTGAACACTGCTGTATTGTGGACAACTATCGTCTTCTTTCCAGACTATTTTTCTTCGGTATAAGGTCTCTTGTGTAACTGGTTCTAAGGTAAGGGAGGGAGAGGTTGCTCCAGTAATTTCAGAATAGTTAGCACCATTGTCAGTAGATTTTTCCCATTGGTATTGTACATGAGTACCTTCTGTCGCTGCTGTAACCGATAGGGTTGTGGTGGTAGGCATTTCATTTCCACAGATGGCTTGTTGATCGAGTGAGATGTTTCCTCCCGTTAGGGTGAGTTGATTTGCCAAGTAAATCGAGTTAGAAAATTTCCAGCATTCCACCCCAAATGAACTGTATCTACTTGCTCGACGGAAAGTTATAGGAGGTGTGTAATTATATTTCCCTCCTATTTCAAGCTCTTCATCAGTTGCCCCAGAAACTTCTTCCCAGTTAGATCTATCATATGACACCAGCCATTGGTATGATCCTTCTATGGATGATGAAACGGTTTCGCCATTGATTATCCCTGATGTTAAGGATAATAATTTATAAGAACTTGTATCCGCACAATTATCAACGGACAAGTCAATGGTTCCCGGATCATTAGAGACTACATTTATGACAATGGAGTGAGTTTTTTCACATCCCTCATTTTCTGCAATAACAGTTACTGTAGTTGTTTGAGAGAGCCCCTCCAAGGCTAATTGATTGTTGCTGGCATCGAATCTAGTGAGACCATTGACAATAAACTGATGGGTATTACTTCCTTGTGCTGTAATGGTTACATTACCTCCCTCACAAATGGTATTATTGGGTGCATTGGTTGTAAGAGTAGTTTCTAGGGGGAGTTCTATGATTGTGATAGATTCAGTTTCTGCGAAACAACTGACCCCATTGATATTTTGAGTTATTTTTAATTTGTAGTAGGTAACTTCACTGGGTAAGTGAGCGTCTCCTTGGCTAAAGGTTAATTCCTTTTGATTTTGTCCATTGATATCGGTGTAAGTTTGACCATCAGTTGAAAGCTGCCATTGATAATCGAATTGAGGGTCTAATTGTAAATTATATACAATTGGATTAATGGGAAGATTTCCTTCACAAATGGTTTGATTACCACTCAATGTTCCTACTGGGATTTCACTGGCAACCGTAATGGTTACAGTATCTGTAAAAATCACACAAGTATTGCCTCCTCCACTTTGAATTGCTTTTCTCCTAAAGTAGCTTGTCTTAGTAAGTGTTTGTGACTGTTGGTAATTGATAGAGGTACTGCCCGTGTCTGTCCAATTTATTCCATCTGGTGAAGTTTGCCACTCATAGCTGAGATTTCCTGCATTTGTTGCGCCCAAAGAAATGTTTTCCAACAAAGGTGGAGTTTCACCATAACAAATCGTTGGGATGTTAGAACCCACTACGATTTTCCCAGGCTCAACGTCAATTACGGTTACAAGGTGTTCGTTAGTGTATTTAATACAGCTTCCTCCAGCGGTCCATCGAGTACTGCGCCTGTAAGTTGTAGTTTGAGTGACTACAGACGAGAAAATCAATGAAAAATTGTTCGCACCTTGGATTTCGTTGAAAGTATTTCCATTGTCCAATGAATACTCCCATTGATAAGTAAAATTCAGATTAACAGTTTCTGAGGTCGTCAAAGTTTCTGGGATACCCTCAGAACATATAATCTGATCCTGTTGCTCAATTGTGCCTCCATCAAATGAACTTAAACCCGTGGGTAAAGTCAAAACTTCAATCGTTATTTGACTTGATATAAGATTTTGGGTCGGAGTTGTACTGTAATCAAAAATTTCAATGAAATAAATATCACCATCTTGGTAATCTGTAAAAGCTGGGTTAAGTGGGTCAAGGTCAAGTTTATAATTTGAACTACGACCTTGAACAATAGTTTCGTTTCCTCCTCTAATTCGCTTGAAAACATATTCTACATTGGAGGAAGTGAAGGTAGAATAAATTATCAAAAATTCATCTTCACAAACCTTAACTGGGTTTTCATTTCCCACAGAGGTCGCTATATGATTTAACTGATTTAATTGTGTAGTCGGAATAGGGTTGGAATTAGCGTATGGGTTTACTAATTCATTGATAACCAAATTATTGTAACTTCCGCTTTCATTCTCATTTGATTTGTATTCGGAATGAAGAGCTTCATCGAAATTAACAAAACGTATTCCAGAGGCATTAGAAAAAAGGGGAGATATGAAAAATGCACAGATAAAAGGTGCAAAAGATTTGTGAATCTTCATGTAGGTTAAGTATGTAGGGCAATGTAAATTTACAAAAATTCAGTAAAATTTATCAATTTTTTTTGGGGAGAATATTTTTTTATATTTTAATTGGTCGGGACTTCAGTTCATCTCAGAAGTAAAATGAAAGCTAATCGCAGAATATTTCTGTTGCGTCATTTGAAGGGAAAAAGCAGAGTCTGCCAAAAACACCAATTGTCCCTGTTTATCTTGAGCCAAAAATTTCTGTTTCACGCGTTTAAAATCTTCAAATTCTGGATGTTCTGGATTTTCACACATGATCCAGCACGCCTTATGGACGTTAAGGTTTTCATAGGTGCATTTGGCACCGTATTCGTGGAGCAATCGGTATTGGATTACTTCAAACTGTAAGGCTCCAACCGTTCCAATAACTTTGCGGCCATTAAGGTTGAGGACAAACAATTGTGCGACACCTTCATCCATCAACTGGTCGATGCCTTTGTTGAGTTGTTTGGCTTTCATCGGGTCTGCATTGTTGATGAAGCGAAAATGTTCGGGTGAAAAACTGGGAATCCCCTTGTATTGGATTTCCTCACCGGAGGTAAGGGTGTCTCCAATCTTGAAATTACCGGTATCGTGAAGCCCTACTATATCTCCAGGGAATGACTCGTCGACCACTTGCTTTTTTTCCGCAAAAAAAGCATTAGGACTGGAAAATTTAAGTTTCTTCTTTTGTCTGACATGAAGATATGGAGTATTGCGTTTAAAAATCCCAGAGACAATTTTGATGAATGCCAAGCGGTCGCGGTGTTTAGGATCCATATTGGCATGGATTTTAAATACAAAACCTGAAAATGCAGCTTCATCAGGTTTGATGATCCGCTTGTCGGTTGACTTGGGAAGCGGAGGGGGAGCAATTTCAATAAAACAGTCTAGTAGTTCCTGAACTCCAAAGTTGTTGAGTGCCGATCCGAAAAATACCGGTTGTAAATTCCCTTCTAAGTACTGATTTTGATCAAAATTAGGATATACCCCTTTGACTAACTCCAGCGATTCCTTTAACTCGGTGAGAGACTCCTCCCCAATGGCTTGGCGCAATCCCTCATCCTCCAAAGATTCATAGGCAATGGTTTGGGCTATTTTTTGCTTATCGGTAGGTTCAAAAATTTGAATGTTTTGACTCCACAGATTGTAGATTCCTTTAAAGTTGTAACCCATTCCAATAGGAAAACTCAGTGGGGTTACCTGAAGACCTAGTTTCTGTTCTACCTCATCCAACAAGTCAAAAGCGTCTTTACCCTCTCGATCCAGCTTGTTGATGAAAACAATCATGGGTATTTTGCGCATGCGACATACTTCAACCAGTTTTTCGGTTTGTTCTTCCACTCCCTTGGCGACATCAATGACCACAATTACACTGTCCACTGCAGTAAGTGTTCTGAAGGTATCCTCTGCAAAATCTTTGTGGCCGGGTGTGTCGAGTATATTTATTTTTTTGTTTTGATAGTTAAAAGCAAGCACCGAAGTGGCTACAGAAATTCCTCTCTGGCGTTCGATTTCCATAAAGTCACTGGTCGCTCCTTTTTTGATCTTATTAGATTTGACGGCTCCAGCCTCTTGTATGGCTCCTCCGTAAAGCAAAAGTTTTTCTGTAAGTGTTGTTTTCCCAGCATCGGGGTGAGAAATGATACCGAATGTTCTTCTTCTTTGAATCTCCTGCAGGAATTCCATATGGATCAATTTGGACAAAAATATTTAATTAAATCCCATCGCTAAAATTTGTAGATAGGTTTTGTGTAATATATTAGGTATTTTTGATCCGATGGAGGAAGAAAAAGTTGTTTTGGTTGATTTTCAAGATCAGCAGCTCGGAACTATGGGGAAAATGGAAGCCCACGAAAAAGCTGAATTGCATCGGGCGTTTTCAATTTTTATCTTGAATTCTAATGGAGAATTGCTTCTACAACAACGCGCTTTTGAAAAATACCATTCTCCTGGACTTTGGACCAATACATGTTGCAGTCACCAAAGAGAGGGAGAATCCAATTTGGAAGCGGGCAAGCGACGATTGATGGAAGAGATGGGGATGACCGTTCTCCTAGAAGAATTGTTTTTCTTTATTTACAAAGCCCCTTTTGATAACGGATTGACCGAACATGAACTCGATCACGTTATGGTAGGCTATAGCGATGAAGATCCCATAATTAACACCGATGAAGTTGCAGCTTTTAAATGGGTGCCCATCGACATATTGAAAAAAGATTTGTTGGACAATCCCGATCATTACACCGTTTGGTTTACCATTATTTTTGATCGTTTTTGCAAACATTTAGAAGACCAATCAAAGCTATGAGAGTAACAGTATGCAGAAAAGCTCATTTTAATGCTGCCCACAGACTTTATGTCAAATCTTGGGATGATGCTAAAAATGAAAAAGTTTTTGGGAAGTGTTCTAATCCGCATTTTCACGGACATAACTATGAGTTGATTGTCAATGTGACCGGCACCATCGACCCTGTTACGGGTTATGTTATGGACATGAAAGTCCTAAAAGATTTGATCAAGTCTGAAGTTGAGGACGCATTTGATCACAAGAATCTCAATGTTCAGGTTCCTGAATTTTCGGACTTGATCCCTTCGGCAGAAAATATTGCAGTAGTCATTTACAACAAACTTTTACCCCATTTGGATGAAGACAAAACCTTGGAAGTTGTTCTTTACGAAACTCCACGGAATTTTGTCAAATACAGTGGTTAAATAAATCTAAAAAACAAATGTTATGTCAAGTATCAAAATATTCAAAAAAGAAATCAACAACAGTATAGGTAGTTTTATTGAGGAAGTTTACGCTTGGGAATTAAATCACCCCGATGCCGATCTCAAATCGACTGAAAAATTGATCGATAAAGCCATCGCTTTGTTTGATGATATGATCGATAAAATCCACAAGGCCAAGAGAAAGGAAGGAAAGGTAGGTTTTAAGTCCCTCAAAGAGCACTTAGCTGCCGCTATCGAAGGCCTGCACCAGGAGTTGGTCAAACTGGGATAGTTATTCTACTGTTTCCTCTGCTTTTCGACGCTCAATAAAATTGAGGAATTCTTTACCGTATTTCGATGTCTTAACCTGATCGGTCAATTTGGAGGCAACGGTGTCCAAAAACACGATATTGGCATCATAGACCTCGGTCAGAGCAATAAAAGGAGCGATGACATTGTCCCCATGAGTACTGGCAAAGTTGAGGGCGTACAAATATCTTCTTTTTAATAAATTGTCCATGGCCTTATTAATTGAATCCAAAGCTTTGCTATTGTCTTCTTTGGCTTGTTGAAAATAAGCTTGAATGTATTCCAAGTTTTTAGCATCGAATTGCCGGGCCAGCTTACGGTATTCTTGTAGTAATTTTTGATTTTCAGACCCTGTTACTTTGGCACTGCTCTCAAAGGTTTTTAGCAAAGTATTTATAGAAATTTCGCCTTTTTCTGCAAAGAATAATATCCTGTCATTAAGACTGTCACCGTCTTCCTTGTTTAAATAGAGGTAATATATTTCGGGGCTTTCGATTTCAGTTTTGAATTGGAAGTTGGGGCTTCCATCGACCACTACCGAGTCGACATTTACCATCAAGGAGTCTTGTATTTTTTGCAAATAGAGGGTTCCCTTTCGCAAGCCTTCTACCGTTCCGCTCAGAAGCATGGTATTTCCAGAAGGTTTGGAGGTGTTTTGACAACCCATAAGTATTAATAGACAGGAAAGTGCGGACAAGGATAGACTTTTACTAAAAATCATTGTGTAGTGGTTTTTGCAAATGTAGTCCAATTTGATTTTTTAGAAAAATGGAATTTAGTTTAGCGTGTTTTTTTTGGTTTTTAAATTATTTTCCAGAAGGTCAAAATCAATTTTTTTGTATTAATTTAGAATTGTGATGTTTCAGTCATTTTCAATTATAAGTTTACTATATTTATTAATCTTTCCTTCTTTGGATTGGGGGAAAACAGGCCACCAAGTAGTGGGAGCATTGGCCGATCAGCACCTGACTCCAAAGGCTCAAAAGCAAATTGAGGATTTGCTGGATGGCGCTTCTTTGGCCAGCATTTCCAATTATGGAGATGAAATTAAGTCCAATCCAAAATTTAGACACCTAAATCCTTGGCACTACATCAACTTTTCTCTCGATCAGTCTAATGTCAGCACAAAAAAGAATCCTAAGGGTGATGTGGTAATGGCCATCAAAAAATGCATTGCGAAACTCAAAGATTTAGATGAGCCTAAAAGTGAACGGGCCTTTTATCTCAAATTGTTGGTGCATTTTATCGGAGATATTCACCAACCCATGCATGTGGGAAGAAAGGAAGATCGTGGAGGGAATGATATCCGACTTCGATGGATGGGAAAATCTACGAACTTGCACCGACTTTGGGACAGTCAGTTGATCGAAAGACATGGTATGAGTCATTCTGAGATGGTCCAGGATTTGATTTCTTTAAGTCCACAAGTCATTAAAGAGATTCAAAGTCAGCCATTGGAAACATGGGTGGCTGAGTCTCAAGCTTTGGCTATCATCATTTATGAAGAGAGTCCAACCAATAGCAGTTTGGAACAGGATTACTATTCTCGCTATCTTCCTTTGCTTAAGATGCAGTTGCAAAGAGGAGGATTGCGACTGGCGGGGGAATTGAATGAAATTTTTAGATGATTTTTCGGAAGGTTAAGTTAATTCTGGGTTGCAGAGGTTTTTTGGTTTTTGGAATTTGATGGAGCCAATGTTCTTGCATCGCTCCTTCCATCAACAGTAAACTTCCATTATGGAGTTCCATTTTGTAACGTTCGGACTTGATTTTCCTGTGTTTGAAATGAAAAAAGCGATTGGCTCCAAAGCTTAAAGAGGCAATCTGTGGATGCTTTCCCAATTCTTTTTCATTGTCGGCGTGCCAGCCGTTGCTGTCAGCTCCGTCTCGGTAAAGGTTGAGCAGAACGCAGTTATAGTCGTGTTGGCTTACTTTTCGGATTTGCCCTAACAGTTCTAAAAGTTCATCTGTCATGGGGTGGGGTTGCAGGGTTAAACCCGAATAAGTATAGGTGCTCAGTGAGCTGCTGTGGAGGGAGGTCAGCCGTGGTTGAGCATAGACTTTGCCAAAAACTTTTACATCGTCTTGTTGCCAGGGGATTTGTTCCAAAAAGGTTTTGAAATAACGATTGGCGTTGTGCTCTGAGATAAAATTTTGATAATATCTCAGCTTTGCATCGGTTAAATTGGGTTGCCAGCTAAGGGAAGGAGGGTTGTTGGTCGCCATCCCTCAAAAATAAAAAATGTTTTTTAGCTGAGTTGTTGTTGGTGAATGGATTTGTTTAAAAATCACAACAATCCCACAATACCGATGTGTAAATGTTTTATATGCTTATGGTGCGACAATATCTGTAAGCCAATACTTCTTTATAATATCAAAAAGATTTACTGTTTTCCTATTTGATTTCAATCTTAAAACCTCCTATATGAGCCGTTAATTTAACCCATGAAAACTGATTGATTTTTTGCTTTTATGAAATTTCAAGAATTTAAAAGGAAATCCCCTGCTTTATAAAAAAAACAGGGGATTCACAGAGACAAGTTTTAAATCTATTTAATCAGATCAACAGAGCGTTTGATAAAGGCCGTAAGGGCTTCTCCTTTCAATAAGTTTTGGGAAAGTCGAGCCAAATCGAGTGCTTGTTGAATGAGCCGCTCGCGTTTTTTTGCGGTTTTGGTCTGTAGGATTTGTCCTGTCAGTTCATGATTGGTGTTGACCAAAAGGGTGTACATTTCGGGGAAAGCACCCATCATACCGCCGCCGGTTTGTTGCATTTCTTTCATCCTTCGCATGAATTCGGGTTGGGTCAGTACAAAAGGCATACCACTACTGTCCATGGCTTCCAGTTGTACGGTGTATTTTTCCCCTGGTACTACGCTTTCGATCATGGGTTTTAATTTCTCTTTTTCTTCATCAGACAATTTGGAGACCACAGATTCCTCTTTTTTGATTAGGTTCTCTACGGCATCTCCGTCCACTCGAGCAAAGGCAATGTTTTCCTTATCTCCTTCAAGTTTTTGGATCAGGTGTGCGATGATGGGGGAATTCAAGAGGAGAATTTTATAGCCTTTATCTTTTGCAGTCTGAATATATTGGTGTTGTTCTTCCTCGTTGGAAGCATAGAGGAAAATCAGTTTGCCCTCTTTGTCAGTCTGGTTGTCTTTAAGCGCAGTCTCCAATTCGGCGTATGTGAGGTATTCACCGTCTGTGGTGGGATAGAGCATAAACGACTCTGCTTTTTCATAAAATTTATCCTCCGTTAGCATCCCATATTCTATGACGACTTTGATGTCATTCCATTTTTCTTCAAAGCCTTTGCGGTCTTTTTTAAAGAGAGAACTCAGTTTGTCGGCGACCTTACGGGTGATGTAGTTGCTGATTTTCTTGACGGCACCATCGGCTTGTAAATAACTACGTGAGACGTTGAGGGGAATGTCTGGAGAATCGATCACCCCACGAAGTAGGGTTAGAAACTCGGGGACAATTCCTTCAACATTGTCGGTAACAAAAACTTGATTTTGGTACAGTTGGATTTTATCTTTTTGGAGGTTGAGGTCGTTTTGTATTTTAGGAAAATAGAGTATTCCCGTCAGGTTGAAGGGATAATCGACATTGAGGTGGATATTGAACAAAGGTTCCTCAAACTGCATTGGGTACATCTCCCGATAGAAAGATTTATAATCTTCGTCTTTTAGATCTGCGGGAGGTTTTGTCCATGCTGGCTCGGTGTTGTTGATGATATTATCCACCGTTTGTGTCTCTGGTTTGGCATCCTCTTTGGCATCTTCAGGAAGGGGTAGTGTCTCTTCCTTGGTTCCAAACTTGATGGGGAAGGGCATGAATTTGTTGTATTTGTTGAGCAATCCTCTGATGCGGGCTTCCTCTAGGAACTCAGTAGAATCCTCAGCAATATGGAGAACGATCTCTGTCCCCCGATCTTTTTTATCTGCTTCTTCTAGGGTGTATTCGGGTGAACCATCACAAGTCCAGTGTGCAGCTGGAGCATCTTGGTGGGATTTGGTGATGATTTCTACCTTTTCGGCCACCATAAAAGCGGAGTAGAATCCTAGTCCAAAGTGTCCAATGATCCCGGAATCTTTGGCATTGTCTTTGTATTTTTCCAAAAATTCTTCAGCACCCGAAAAGGCAACTTCGTTAATGTATTTATTGACTTCCTCCGTGGTCATCCCCACCCCTTGGTCGATGATGTGGATTTTTTTGTTGTCTTTGTCTATTTTGACTTCTATACGAGGGTCACCGATCTCCCCTTTTACCTCACCGATGCTACTGAGGTGTTTAAGTTTACTGATTGCATCTGTTGCGTTGGAGATCAATTCTCTTAGAAAAATTTCATGGTCGCTATAAAGAAACTTTTTTATTAAGGGAAAGATGTTCTCTACCGCAACATTAATTTTACCATTTGCCATTTTTATATTTTTTAATTTGTTATAAGTACAGTCAAAAAAAATACCAAAGAAAAATAAATGACACATTGGCATAGATTTTTGTTTAAGTTTTCTTTAAAATAAGTAAACAATTCGTAAATTTGATGCAAATAAAATATATAATGAGTCTGAAGGAAGAGAAAGAGAAATTGGCTATTATCACTGCTTTTATGAATTATACCTTAGAAAATGATCATTTTCCAAAGTCGGTATTCAAGTTTTGTAAAGACAATAACATGGAGGAGAAAAATTTTTATAAGTTTTTCGGTTCATTGGATGGGGTTAAAGGGATAATTTGGGAAACCTTCTATAAGAATGCTATGTCACTTTTGGAAAAGGATGAAAATTTTGAGGGCGCCAAACCCAAAGAAAAGTTACTTTCCTTTTACTTTACCTTTTTTGAGGTATTATTACTCAATAGAAGTTATGTTTTATTTGCCCTATCTGGGTCAGACAATATGATGATGAAGATGGGTCAGTTGTCTTCTCTTAGAAAAATGTTCAAAGCTTTTTCCGCGGAATTAATTGAAGATGGCAATGTAGACAAACCCTCTTATTTGCAACATCCACCCAAAATATTCTCGGAGGCAGCTTGGGTACAATTGGGCTTTTTGATAAAGTTTTGGATAGAAGATTCCTCAGCTGATTTTGAAAAGACAGATCAAGCCATTGAGAAGTCGGTTCAAACGGCATTTGATGTTTTTGACAATACCCCTTTGACTGCCTTGGTGGACTTTGGTAAATTTTTGTGGAAGGAAAAATTTGCAGCCTCTTGAAGTCATTGGATTATATTCCAACGAATAAAATTTCTCGGGCGGGAAATTTGGTGACTACTGGTCTTAAATTGGGAGGAAACTACCTCAAATATTACGGAGAAAAAGCACTCAAATTAGACGGTAGTCGGGAACGATTGGACGAGGAGAATGCGAAAGATATTTACAATTCTCTAAAAACATTAAAAGGAAGCGCTCTCAAGGTTGCCCAGATGCTGAGTATGGAAAAAAACCTTCTGCCGAGGGCCTATGTTGACCAATTCAGTTTGGCACAGTTTTCTGTTCCGCCACTCTCTTGGCCTTTGGTCAAAAAAATGATAAGAAAACACTTGGGGGCTAACCCCGAATCGGTTTTTGATACGTTTGCTGCTCAGTCTAGTAATGCCGCCAGTATCGGTCAGGTGCATCAGGCGACGAAAGAGGGGAAAAAACTTGCTGTGAAAATTCAATATCCTGGGGTAGCAGACAGTATCAGTTCCGACTTAAGTATTGTAAAACCCATTGCCCTAAGGATGTTCAACCTCAAAGGGCAGGATACTGACAAATATTTCAAAGAAGTAGAAAACAAACTTTTAGAGGAAACAGATTATCAACTGGAATTAAAAAATAGCCAGTGGATTGCAGATCAATGTAAAGCTATTCCTTACCTAAAGTTTCCGATTTACTACCCAGAGTACTCCTCTGAAAAAATTCTGACCATGGATTGGATGGAGGGATTACACATATCGGAATATGTGTCCACCCAACCTCAAGATACAGAAATGAATCACCGTTTGGGTCAGACTCTTTGGAACTTTTATATGTTTCAAATACATCATTTGAAAAAAGTACATGCCGATCCACATCCTGGAAATTTTTTAGTTGATAAGAATTTAAATTTGATTGCTTTGGACTTTGGTTGTGTTAAGACCATTCCCAACGAATTTTATATTCCTTACTTTGAATTGGCCGATCTTAATATAGACGATAATCCAGAGGGTTTTTGCAAAATACTTTATGATTTAGAGATTTTGAGATCTGATGACAGTGTAGAGGAAACTATTTATTTGTCTGAGTTGTTTGGTCGACTGATCAAGGTACTCACACTTCCTTTTACCCAAAAGGAATTTGATTTTGGCGACTCGGTTTTTTGGAGTGAAATTAATGCCCTTAGTGAAACTCTCTCCTCTGATCAACAGTTACGAAAGATGAACGGTAATCGAGGATCAAAACATTTTATTTATATCAATCGTACTTTTTTTGGATTGTATTCTCTTCTCAACGATCTAAAGGCTAAGGTAAATACCGAGGCTTACAAAGAATATTTTTAATCATAGTATTCTAAATTAAATCCTATCATGATGAATAATTATAGGCCAATTGTCTCATTAATTTTATTGATTACTTTTTTGTCTTGCTCAAAAGAGGAAACGGAAGTAGTAGAACCTGCACAAAGTACACTTTATGATCTGGTCGCCAACAGTATGAATTATTCCTACTTGGAGGCCGCATTAAGGATGACCAATTTGGATGAAGTCCTGGGAGGGGATGACGTTTATACTCTTTATGCACCGGACAACAATGCCTTTATTGGTTTTTTGATGCGGTCTGGTTTTAATAGTTTAGAGGAAGTGCCTAGGGAGACCTTGAAGCAGATTTTATTGAATCATGTAATGATAGGGCAAATGGAGTACCGCGATTTTAAATCTGGGTATTTTCAAACTGCGGCCACCAGTGCCGTGAATGGAAACGCCATGTCTATCTACATCAACCAAGTAAACATGAGAGTTACCTTAAATGGTGAATCTCGAATCGTTCAGGGTAATGTCAGGGCTTCGAATGGGATCATCCATGTGGTGGATAGAATCATTCCCCTTCCTTCTTTGGTTACTTTTGTTTTGGCAGACCCGCTATTGTACAACCTTGCAGTGGCACTAACGAGAAACGATTTGACAGTCGATTTCACAGCGGTATTAAGTACCCAAAATGGAACTTCTCCAGCTCCTTTTACAGTGTTTGCTCCTAATAATTTGGCTTTTCTAGACCTTTTGACCGAGTTGGGAGTAGATCGATTGAGTGCTATCGACGAACCTACATTGAATTCAACTCTCAACCATCATGTGGTGGGAGAAATCAACACTTTGTCTTCCGATTTATCGGACAATCTTTTGATTAATACTCTGGAAGGTGAAATAACAGCCAATGTTACAGGGGGCGCTTCATTGACAGATGGTAACAATAGAGTAAGTAACATCATAGTGGTGGATGTTCAAGCCAATAACGGTGTATTACACATTATTGATAAGGTTATTTTACCATTTTAATGGAATTTGAAACCAGTTTTTCTCAAATGTGAACAAGTTTGAGGGGAAAACTTGACAATCAAATACCAGAAGTGATTCTTTCAAGTTTGACTGTGTGAGATAAGTGATTTTTGTTGTTTTTATCCTTTGGGATTGGTGAAATATTACTTTTAAATAGGGTTCATTAAATTTTACTTTATTTAAATTGCAATTAAAGCAGATAGATTATGTACAACTCGAAGATTATCGGAATGGGGAAATATGTTCCCGAAAATGTTGTAACCAATGAGGATTTAACCTCAATAATGGATACTTCTCATGAGTGGATCGTTGAACGAACAGGAATCGAGGAGAGACGTCATATCAAAAAGGGAGACGGAAATACAACCGCAACCATGGGTGTGAAGGCCGCCAAAGTCGCTATCGACCGAGCAGGTATTGACAAAAACGACATTGACCTAATCCTTTTTGCAACATTGAGCCCCGATTATTATTTCCCAGGCTCTGGTGTCATTGTTCAGCATCACTTGGAAATTCCAAGCTGCCCTGCTATGGATATTCGCAACCAGTGCTCAGGCTTTATTTACGCTTTGTCCACTGCCGATCAATTTATTAAGACGGGTATGTACAAAAATATTTTGATTATTGGTTCGGAAAATCATTCTGGTGGTTTGGATATGACCACACGAGGAAGAGGTGTTTCGGTCATCTTTGGAGATGGAGCAGGGGCAGTGATACTGAGTAGGGCTGAAGATACTGATAAGGGTATTCTTTCAACCCATTTGCATTCCGAAGGAGAATTTGCCGAGGAATTGGCTTTGATTGGCCCCAGTACCAACCGATGGGTACCACAGATTTTGGAAGCCAACGATCCAGAAGATATTTCTTATTATCCCAATATGAATGGTCAATTGGTTTTTAAAAATGCAGTAGTTCGATTCTCCGAAGTCATCATGGAAGGTTTGCAACATAACCAGTTGACTCCAGATCAAATCGATATGTTGATTCCCCACCAAGCGAACCTTCGTATTTCTCAGTTCATTCAAAGAAAGTTTGGTCTTTCTGACGATCAAGTTTACAATAATATTATGCGTTATGGCAATACAACAGCGGGATCTATTCCCATTGCTTTGACAGAGGCGTGGGAGGAAGGTAAAATCAAATCTGGAGATTTGGTGGTCTTGGCAGCTTTCGGAAGTGGATTTACATGGGGAAGCGCCTTGATCAGGTGGTAGTCTCTTTTCGACGTATCATCATCAAGCCCAGAAAGGTCAGGAGTCCGTTGAGGGGTAGTAATTCATACCCTATTTGGTAACCGCCCAATGTTTCGGATGACAAGTTACCCAGCAGTACGATCAATAGAATAGAAAGGATTACGACGGCCCATACCCTTCGGTCGTGAATTTTAAATGGGGTAAAAATACCAAAAGCAAATAGTCCCAAGAGGGGGCCATAAGTATAAGAGGCTACAGTCAGTAGTCCATCGATCACATTGCGATCCAAAACGTATTTGAAAAGAATGACCACCACAACAAGTACAAGGCTCATGCCCAAATGGGTTTGCTTTCTGATTCTTTTTTGTTGACTTTCATCATATTGATCCAACTTAAGAAAGTCGATGCAAAAGGAAGTGGTCAATGAGGTCAGGGCACTGTCGGCACTGCTGTAGGCGGCAGCAATCAATCCCAAAATAAAAATAACACCTACACCCAATCCCAGCCCACCATTGAGGGCAACTTCGGGGAATAAAAGATCAGGTTTGGGGCTGCCTTCCATGAGCGGTATCATGATTTTGTTTTGTTCTGCATAGAGAAAGATCATCGCTCCAAGCACCAAAAATAAAAAGGTGACAACAATCAGAACCAAACTAAAAACAACCATGTTGGTTTGTGCTGCTTTGAGACTGCGACAGGTCAGATTTTTTTGCATCATATCTTGATCCAATCCTGTCATACAAATGGTAATGAATATGCCTCCAATAAATGATTTTAAGAAGTGATTTCGGGCCAAAAAATCTTCGGTCACCCAAGTACGGGTATAATTTTGGTATTGGGCATCTGTAATGATGTCATAAGGGTTTAAATGCAATGCGTTTCCAAGGTGATAGAGGGTCAAACCTACAGCAGTGAGCATTAGAAGTGTTTGTAAGGTGTCGGTCCAAACGATGGTTTTGATGCCTCCCTTTTGGGTGTAAATCCAAATCAAAACAATAGAGAGAATAACCGTAATTTCAAAGGGAACTCCCCAAGCATCGAAAATGAATTGTTGAAGGACAATGGCGACAAGAAAAAGCCGAAAGCTGGCTCCCAAAACCCTTGAAATAAAAAATGAAATGGCCCCAACCTTGTGACTGTTGTCGCCAAAACGTTTTTGAAGGTATTCATATATGGAGGTCAGATTTTGACGATAATAGATAGGGAGCAACACAAAAGCGACGATAAAATATCCAGCCCAATAACCCAAGACGACCTGGAAATAGCTGAATCCTGAGTCACCTACCCATCCGGGAACAGAAATAAAAGTGACTCCAGAAAGAGAAGCCCCCACCATTCCAAAGGCCACCAAGTACCAAGGGGAGCTCCGGTTGGCGGTAAAAAAAGTCTTATTGTCAGCCTGCCTGCCAGTCAGGTAGGCAATACCCATCAATAGGGTGAAATACCCTAAAATTAAAAATAATATAAAAGCAGGCTGTAACATATCAAAGTCTAAATATACAAATTCAGATCAAGGGAATTATTGTTAAATTTGACTTATGGAATTCTCCTCTAAGTTATTGGAAAATGCGGTTAACGAAATTGCCCAATTACCGGGTATCGGAAAAAGAACTGCATTGCGGTTGGCATTGCACTTGATCAAACAACCCAAAGAACATACTTCACACTTGACTCAAGCGCTGAATGACCTGAGGGAACACATTAATTTTTGTTCTTCTTGTCATAATTTATCAGATGTTCCCTTGTGTGAAATCTGTTCGAATCCTGCTCGTGACGATTCTTTGCTTTGTGTGGTTGAAGACATTAGGGATGTTATCGCAGTTGAAAATACAGCACAGTTCAAAGGCTATTATCATGTTTTGGGGGGTATTATCTCACCCATTGATGGTATAGGCCCCCAAGATTTAAATTTAGATTCTCTCGAAAAAAAAGTTAAAGCTGGGAAAATCAAAGAAATTATTTTTGCTCTGAGTGCCACCATGGAGGCGGATACTACCAATTTTTACATTTATAAAATACTGGCACCCTATGATGTTCAAACATCAGCCATTGCCAGAGGGATTCCTGTTGGGGACGAATTGGAATATACCGATGAGGTTACTCTGGGCAGAAGTATTCTCAAAAGAGTACCTTACGAAAACTCGATTGTAAATAAATAGGGCGTTGTTTTTTTCCATTGTCTAAATACCTGTATTTCCCTTTTAAATTTGGTAATTTTGTACTTTCTTAAAAAATGGGCAAACACTTTTTGAAATTACCCAAGATGGGTGAGAGCGTTGTGGAAGCTACTTTGACCAAATGGTTGAAGGAAGTCGGGGATCCCATTGGTGTGGAAGATATTGTTGTCGAAATTGCTACTGACAAAGTAGATTCTGACGTGCCCAGTGAGGTCAGTGGTGTATTGATCGAAAAGAAATTTGCAGAAAATGATGTTGTTCAAGTGGGGGAGGTTATGGCCATCATCCAAACTGAAGGCGACGATTCCGATGATCAAACCAACAATGAAATTTCGGAAAATCCAGAACCACCCAAAGAGGTAGAGGAAGTTTCCATTCCTGAAGCGCAAATTTTTAGTCCTCCTGACTCATTGCCCGAATTTGAAAGTTTATCCAATACGGTGGAGGAGGCTAAAGCCATGGTCTCTAACGAAATTTTGAATCAGAACAGTGAGTTTCTATCTCCTTTGGTAAAGAGTATTGTCAAGGCAGAGGGATTGAACGAAGAGGAAATAAAGCGAATTAAAGGGAGTGGGAAAGACAACCGAATCACTAAAAAGGACATTATGGCCTATTTGTCCCAGCGTGGCAGTTCACCTTCATCTTTCAAAGAAAAAGATATAATTATAAATCCGAGTTCTTCTTCCTCAACTGTGTCAACAAAAAGCACTGCAGCATCAAATGTGATTCCCAATTCCGATGGTGATCAAATTATCGAAATGTCACGTATGGCTAAACTAACGGCCGAACATATGATCAGAAGTAAACAAACTTCGGCTCATGTTCAGTCTTTTATTGAAGCCGATTTGACGCGACTTTGGGATTGGCGAGAAAAGGTAAAAAAAGAATTTGTTCAAAGAGAGGGAGAGAAGTTTACTTTTACACCACTCCTTATCACAGCCTTGATCAAGGCTCTAAAAGACTTTCCACTGCTCAATAGTTCTGTCGATGGGGATAAGATCATACAAAAAAAAGCAATCAATATTGGAATGGCAGCCGCTATGGCCGACGGTAATTTGATTGTACCTGTGATCAAAAATGCCGATTACCTCAATCTGGTTGGTCTGGCCAAAGCGGTCAACGATCTTGCCCATAGAGCCAGATCGCAGCAGTTGAAACCAGAGGAAATTCAAGATGGTACCTTTACTTTTACCAATATCGGAAATTTTGGATCCCTCACAGGAACGCCCATTATCAATCAACCACAAGTAGGGATTATCGCTTTTGGGGTGATCCGTAAAATGCCTGCGGTGATTGAAACTTCTCAGGGTGATTCTATTGCAATCCGTAAAAAAATGATTATTTCTCATAGTTATGACCACCGTATCATCAATGGTGCTATGGGGGGTCAATTCATCAAAAGTATAGCCGATTACCTAGAAAACTGGGATGAAAATCATCCCATTTAAGCTTTGACTCATGAAATTAAAACTCAATAGACCCCTTTGCTTCTTTGATTTGGAAACCACTGGTGTAAATGTTACCAACGATCGTATTGTTGAAATTGCTGTATTAAAACTGCATCCTGATGGAACGAAAGAGGATAAGATTTGGCGGGTCAATCCCGAATGTCCCATCCCAGCGGAGGCATCGGCTGTCCACGGTATTTACGATGCCGATGTGGCTGATGAACCCAATTTCAAGTCACTTTCCAAAACTATTTACAGTTTTATCAAAAACGCGGATTTGGCCGGATACAATTCCGACCGTTTTGATATACCGCTATTAGCGGAGGAAATGCTCAGGGCAGAGATCGATTTTGATATGGCTCATTTTAAAACCGTTGATGTACAAACCATTTTTCACAAAATGGAACAAAGAACTCTTACAGCGGCCTTAAAGTTTTATTGTGATGAGGAGTTGGTCGATGCGCATTCTGCCATGGCGGATACCCAAGCGACCCACGATGTTTTGATGGCACAATTGGAGCGATACGAATCGTTGGAGGCAGATGTAGATTCCTTAAATGTCTTTACCACACGAAAAAAATCCGCAGATTTTGCCGGTTTTATTGTGTTCAATAAAGAGGGGGAAGAGTGCTTTTCTTTCGGCAAACACAAGGGCAAGACGGTAGAGCATATTTTGGAAAAAGAGCCCGGCTATTTTGGTTGGTTGCTCAATGCCGATTTCCCCATGTACACCAAAAAGATACTTACGGCCATCCGATTGAGAAAATTGAATACCTAATTTTTTTTCTGTGAAAATCATTTGTATTGGGAGAAATTACCCTCAGCATGCAGAGGAGTTGGGCAATGAAAAACCCGAATCTCCTGTTGTCTTTCTTAAGCCCGATACGGCAATAATCCAAAAGAGTTTTCCCTTTTATATCCCCCCTTTTTCAGATCAGATTCACCATGAAGTGGAGGTTGTGGTCAAAATCAATCGCATTGGCAAATACATAGAGGAAAAATTTGCTCATAAGTATTATCAGGAAATCGGATTAGGGATTGATTTTACTGCTCGTGATTTGCAAAAGAAATTAAAGGAAAAGGGTTTGCCTTGGGAAAAAGCCAAAGCCTTTGACGGTTCCGCTTTGATGGGAAGTTGGTTCGATAAATCTCAATTCAAAGATTTGAATCAATTGGATTTTGAACTCGCAAAAAACGGTGCTACTATTCAAGAGGGAAACACTTCTCAAATGCTTTGGAGCATTGATGAACTGATCTCGGAGGTTTCTCGATTTTTTACCCTCAAAATCGGAGATGTAATTTTTACCGGAACTCCAGCGGGTGTGGGACCCGTTGGTGCAAATGATGTTTTGGAAGGATATTTGGAAGGGGAAAAAGCATTTACGGTAAAAATAAAATAGAATGAAAGCAGAACTGGTCAGTATAGGAGACGAAATTTTAATTGGACAAATTGTAAATACCAATGCTGTTTTTTTGGCCAAGGAATTGAATAAGATAGGGGTTGAAGTTGCTCAGATCAGTAGTATCTCCGACCAAAAAGAGATCATAGTCAATGCCTTGGATGAGGCGCGAAAGAGGGCTGACATTATCATAATGACAGGAGGGTTGGGGCCTACCAAGGACGATGTTACTAAACATACACTTTGCGAATATTTTGACGATCATTTGGTCAAAAATGAGAAGGTTTTGGAACATATCGAAAATATTTTTAAAAAATATGTCACCACTCCCATCAGCGATATGAATCGAGAGCAGGCCAACTTACCCACCAAAGCTACGATTCTTCACAACCGATATGGTACGGCAGCGGGTATGTGGTTTTTGGATGCTGGACAAGTGTTTGTTTCCCTACCTGGTGTGCCTTATGAGATGGAAGCTTTGATAAAAAACGAGGTGTTGCCCAAAATTCAACAACAATTTGTACTCCCTGCATTGTACCACAAAACCATACTCACTTATGGTTTGGGAGAAAGTGTAATTGCGGAAAGAATCGAGGATTGGGAAAACAATCTGCCAGAGTCCATCAAGTTGGCCTATCTACCCAGTTTGGGAAGGGTGCGCTTGCGTCTATCGACCAAAGGCCCAGAACTAGAGGCACTAAAAACAGCGGTAAATGCACAGTTAGAAAAGGTCATCCCTTTGATAGAGGATATTTATTTTGGTACAGAAGAGGATCAGTCCATTGAATTTCAGATTGCCAAAAGATTAAATGAAATGGGAAAATCGCTTTCCTGTGCGGAGAGTTGCACGGGTGGAGCCATTGCGACAAGATTTACTTCTCAAGCGGGGGCTTCTACTTTTTTTAAGGGTAGTGCTGTAACCTATGCTACAGACTCAAAAACGGATTTGTTGGGGGTGGAAAAAACCATTATCGAAAAGCATGGTGTTGTCAGTGGAGCGGTTGCGGCAGCGATGGCTTTGGGTGCTCAAAAAAAGTACCAGTCCGATTATGCAATTGCCACCACCGGAAACGCTGGGCCTACCAAGGGTGATAGCGGGCAAGAAGTGGGTACCGTTTTTATTGGATTAGCAACTCCTAAAGGGGTTGAAAGTTTCCAATACAACATGGGAAATAACCGTACCCGTGTGATTCATAAAACGGTTAATCAAGCCTTTGAAATACTTTATAGAGCCTTGCACTAGTCTCAAGAAATATATCTTTCCATCAATTGTTATTCTTAACTCTGGTATTCTTTTTTATAGCGTATTCTAAAAAAAGAAACTTTATTTAGTAAATCGGATTTAAAGAAAAGAATAACCGAATAAAACGAGAATTATTTCAAAATATGTTTTTGTTACTCCCATAATAAAATGTAAATTTGCATCCTGTTAAAAATAATATTAATAATCATGTCTAGAGTTTGCGACATCACGGGGAAAAGGGTAATGTTTGGGAACAATGTTTCCCATGCTATGAATAAAACGAGAAGACGTTTTGACATTAACTTGATCAAAAAACGTTTCTACATTCCCGAAGAAGATAAATGGATTACTTTAAAAATCAAAGCCTCCGTGTTGAAAACCATCAACAAAAAAGGAATCAGTGCTGTGATTAAAGAGGCCAAAGCCCAAGGCATTTTAAGAGATTAATATGGCAAAGAAAGGAAACAGAGTTCAGGTAATTTTAGAGTGTACAGAACACAAAGAGTCCGGTAAGCCGGGAACTTCCCGTTATATCACTACCAAAAATAAAAAGAATACGCCCGATCGATTGGAGATCAAAAAATTCAATCCTATCCTCAAGCGTATGACCCTTCACAAAGAAATTAAGTAGTTATGGCAAAGAAATCAGTAGCAACCCTCCAGACAGGATCCAAAAAGTTGACAAAAGCCATCAAGATGGTTAAGAAAAATAATTCTAACTCCTACTCCTTCGTTGAAACTATTATCAATCCAGATATTGCCAACGAATGGTTGAGTAAGCAATAAAATCCCTTACAATTCAAAATATAAGCTACTTTTACAGTAGCTTTTTTTATTGGTAGACCTATGAGTTTTTTAAAATCGATTTTTAGTCCAGAAGAAAAGGAGCGATTGAATCAAGGTCTTTCGGCTTCTAAGAAATCTTTTTTTTCAAAATTGGGAACAGCGGTAGCTGGAAAATCAAAAATTGATGCTGATTTATTGGATGAATTGGAGGAGGTTTTGATACGTTCTGATGTGGGAGTGGCTACTACACTCAAAATTATAGATGCTTTGGAGGCAAGAGTTGCCAAAGATAAATATTTGGGATCCAACGAATTGGCTCATATTTTAAGAGAAGAAATCACTACTCTTTTACAGCAGCATAATGATAATTTAGTCAAAGATTTCGATGCTCCTTTGGATCACCATCCCCACGTAATCATGGTGGTGGGAGTGAACGGTGTCGGTAAAACAACTACCATCGGCAAACTGGCTCATCATTACAAAGGGGGAGGAAAAAAAGTCCTTTTGGGGGCAGCAGATACATTCAGAGCAGGTGCCATAGATCAATTACAAATTTGGGCAGATCGAGTAGGGGTAGACTTGGTCAAACAACAAATGGGCAGTGACCCAGCCTCAGTGGCCTTTGATACCTTGCAGTCGGCTGTCGCTCAAAAGAGCGATTTGGTCATCATCGATACCGCTGGACGTTTACACAATAAAATCAATTTGATGAACGAATTGGCCAAAGTCAAGAAAGTCATGGACAAAGTTGTTCCCGATGCTCCCCATGAAGTACTATTGGTATTGGACGGTTCTACCGGACAAAATGCTTTTGAGCAAGCCAAACAGTTTACCGCCGCAACAGAGGTAAACTCATTGGCCATTACCAAACTCGATGGAACTGCCAAAGGGGGAGTGGTAATGGGTATTTCCGATCAATTTCAAATTCCTGTTCGTTTTATTGGAGTGGGAGAGGGAGTGGAGGATCTGCAATTGTTTCACGCAGAAACATTTGTGGGGAGTTTTTTCAGTTAAGTTATTTGTATGAAATGAGCATTAACAAATTTTAATAATACAGTCAAAACAGGGTATGTTTAAAATTATTAATGATAGCACTAGGGTAAACTTTTATTGCAAATGTTCTAAACATTATAGTTAACTTAAAATCAAACAATTAACAAAATTTAAAAGTGTGAAAGTTATTGAAAACACTCTTTTTGTATTAGCAGTTCTTTTTGGACTTTTTATCATTGGTCCCGAAGTGGAAACGCCTGATTTGGAAACGCCATTGCCTGAGATCCAATACGATCTGAATGAATTAAAGGATTGGATTGACAGCAAAGAAGCGACTTTCGATAATATAAAGCCAGACAATGCTTCACAATTAATTTTCCACGATTCTGTTCCACAAAAAACAGCGTATAGCGTTTTGTATTTGCACGGTTTTTCTGCCAGTCGCGCTGAAGGCAATCCTGTTCATCTCAACATAGCTAAAGCATTAAAGGCTAATCTTTATTTACCTAGACTGAGCGATCATGGACTGATAGAAGAAGAACCCATGTTGCATTTTACAGCACAGCGGTATTTGGATAGTGCCAAAGAGGCATTGGCGGTTGCCAAAAAGATAGGTGAGAAGGTAATTGTAGTATCGAGTTCTTCTGGAGGTACCCTCTCTTTGATTTTGGGAAATGATCCACAAATTGCGGCTTTATTGTTGTTTGGTCCCAATGTAGAAATATACAATCCTAATGCCAAGTTGCTGACTTTACCCTGGGGACTTTATATTGCTCGTGCGGTTTTGGCTAGCAAATACCATGTTATGGATAAGATTACAGAACAAAAGCTAAACTATTGGACAACTCGATACCGATTGGAGTGTACGCTGCACTTGCAAAAATTAATGGAAACAGGGATGCGCCCAGAGATTTTTAGGAGGATCACCTCAGCAGTTTTTATGGGTTACTACTATAAGAATGAGGAAGATAAAGATGAAGTGGTGTCCATTCCCGCCATGCTCAAAATGTTTGATGAATTGGGTACTCCAAATAACAAAAAACAAAAAATGGCTTTTCCCGATGCAGGAGACCATGTGATTGGTTCGTATTTGACCACCTCTAATTATTCTCAAGTCGAAAAAGTAGCTCTGAGTTTTTTGGAAGAAAAATTAAATATAGATTTAAATTAAAGTTAATCCATTGAGAACCAAAAGTAGAAAGCAAAACAAGATCAACGTTATTACCATGGGCTGTTCCAAAAACCTCTATGATTCGGAGGTGTTAATGGGGCAACTAAAAGCCAATGATAAAGACGTAGTTCACGAGGAGGAAGGAAATATTGTAGTCGTCAATACTTGTGGTTTTATCGACAATGCTAAGGAAGAATCCGTCAACACCATTTTGGAGCAAATCCAAAAAAAGGAAAGTGGAGCCATTGACCAACTATTTGTTACGGGCTGTTTGAGCGAACGCTACAAGCCAGATCTTGAAAAAGAAATGCCACAAGTGGATGCCTATTTTGGGACTACCGATTTGCCCCAATTGCTCAAAGCACTGGGAGCAGATTACAAACACGAATTGTTGGGAGATCGCCAAACGACAACCCCCAAAAACTACGCTTACTTTAAAGTTTCTGAGGGCTGTGACCGTCCTTGTTCTTTTTGTGCGATCCCTCTGATGCGTGGCAATCACCGTTCTACACCCATAGAAGAATTGGTGCAAAGGGCAGAAAAATTGGCGCAAAATGGAGTCAAAGAACTGCTGTTGATTGCACAGGATTTGACCTATTACGGTCTGGATTTATATCAAGAAAGACGATTGGCCGATTTGCTTCGGGCTTTGGCTAAGGTGTCTGGGATAGAATGGATTAGAATGCATTATGCTTTTCCCTCAGGCTTTCCTATGGAGGTCATAGAGGTAATGAAACAAGAGCCTAAGGTTTGTAATTATTTGGACATTCCCTTACAGCATATTTCCGATCCCATTCTCAAATCTATGCGAAGGGGAACCACCCAAAAAAAGACGACGGATTTGATTGATAATATCCGAAAAATATTGCCCGAAATCGCTTTGAGAACGACGCTGATTGTGGGCTACCCTGGTGAGACAGAAGCTGATTTTGAAACCCTCAAACAGTGGGTCAAGACCATGAGGTTTGAGCGTTTGGGTTGTTTTACCTACAGTCATGAGGAAAATACCCATGCCTATCAATTGGAGGACAATGTTCCGCAGCAAGTCAAGCAAGAGCGCGCCAACGAGATCATGAAAATACAATCCGAAATCTCTTGGGAGCAGAATCAAAAAAAGGTGGGTAAGAGCTTCCGCTGTGTGATTGATCGAAAACAAGGCGATCACTTTGTGGGCAGAACGGAAATCGACTCTCCTGATGTGGACAATGAGGTGTTGATCGATGCCAAAAAGTATTATCTGAAGCTAGGCGATTTTACCGATGTCGAAATTGTCGATGCATCAGATTTTGATCTTTATGGTATTCCGTTAAATAACAAGGCTGTTGGAGATTAAAAAAACACTCCTATCTTTATCTTAAATTACTCATGAAAGCGCATCACATTCCCTTCGTTGAAACTGGATATTTTTCCGATTTGATGTGCGATTACCTTAATGACAAAAAAGAATTACAGTCCTTTCACAGTGGTTTACCCAGTTTTGAAAACCTCTACGAGCAGGCTTTAAAAAAAAGCAAGCTTTTCTCTCCCCAAATCAGACAAACGCTTTGTGATCGTCTTCGAAGCCAGTACAGTAGTATCCAAATGTCTTCCTCAGTGGCTGAAAACCTTCAACTGCTCGAAAACAAAAACACCCTAACGGTAACTACCGGACATCAGTTGTGTTTGATGACTGGGCCGCTCTATTTTATCTATAAAATTGTCAGTACCATCAAACTATGCCGACAACTCAAGGATCGATATCCCGATATGGATTTTGTCCCTATTTATTGGATGGCAACCGAAGATCACGACTTTGAGGAAATTAGTGCCTTTATTTTCCAGGGAAAAAAATTTCAATGGAATACGAAGTCGGGAGGGGCGGTAGGTAAAATAAAAACAGGAAGCTTGAAGCCGTTGTTGGATTTGTTTAAACAAGAGTTGGGCGACAGTATCAATGCTAATGCGCTAAAAGCATTGATCGGAAGAAGTTATGAAGCAGGGGGGGATTTGTCTCATGCAACGAGGATTTTTGTAAACTTCCTTTTTGAAGCCTACGGACTGCTAATCATTGATGGGGATGATGCGGCATTAAAAAAACACTTTATTCCCTATCTAAAAGAAGAATTACAAGAACAAACTTGTGCTAAAAGTGTCCTTTTGCAGATTGAAAACCTCAAAAAAGAGTACAATCCTGATTATAAACCTCAGGTAAATCCTAGAGATTTGCATTTGTTTTTTTTGGAGGAAGGCAAAAGGCACCGCCTAATAAAAAATGAGCATGGTTTTACTTGGGAGGGAAAAGAAGACAACATCGGTGCTCCAGAAATCTTGGATTGGGTTAAGAAATCCCCCGAAAAATTTTCGCCCAATGTCCTACTTCGTCCCCTCTATCAAGAGGTTATTTTACCCAACATCGCCTATTTCGGTGGAGGGGGAGAGTTGGCCTATTGGATGGAATTGAAATCTTTTTTCGATACTCAGGACATTCCTTTTCCTCTTTTGATTTTAAGAAATGCTGCCTTGGTGATTAGTGAAAAAAACATCCGTAAAATCAGTAAGTTCAAACTGGAATGGAAAGATTTATTTCTTAAAAGAAACGCATTAATCAATAAAAAAGTAAGACAGATTAGCAATATTGATTTGGATTTGTCCCCATTCAAAAAGCTACTTGAAGTCCAGTTTGATTCTTTGGAGAAGCTTGTTCAAGAGACTGATCCCTCTTTTGAAGGGGCGGTCAAAGCTCAAAAATCTAAGCAATTCAAAGGAATTGACCATTTGGAGCATCGCCTTCTCAAAGCCCAAAAGATTAAACTGAAAGATCAGGTGGAGCGTTTGGTGCTTTTGCAGGAACAACTTTTTCCTGGTGGACAATTGCAAGAAAGGGTGGAAAACTTTAGTGGTTTTTATCTCGAACAAGGCGATACTTTAATCGAATTTTTACTGGAAATATTCAATCCTTTATCGGCCGAATTTACTATACTCGAGATATAAGTTTTACCAACATTTTTTTTTAATAAATTCCCTTTTTTGCCAATTCATAACATTTGAATTAATTGTATTTTTGACTTATGCAAGACAAAGTATTGATTCTTGATTTTGGGTCACAATACACCCAATTGATCGCCAGACGAGTAAGAGAGTTGTTTATCTACTGTGAAATTCACCCATTCAATAATCCTCCAGAGCATATGGAGGAGTTTAATGCCGTCATACTTTCGGGTTCTCCCTATTCAGTTCGATCTGAGCAGGCTCCCCATCCAGATCTTTCGGACATAAGAGGTAAATTGCCTTTATTGGCCGTTTGTTATGGTGCGCAGTATCTGGCCCATTTTTCTGGTGGGATCGTCAAACCTTCCAATTCCCGAGAATACGGAAGGGCCAATTTGTCCTTTATTAAAACAGAGGAATCTTTTTTTGACGGAATTGATAAAGGCAGTCAGGTATGGATGAGTCACAGCGACACCATTGACCAATTGCCAGAGGGAGGAATGTTGCTGGCCAGTACGGAAGATGTTAAAAATGCAGCTTATTGTATCGAGGGAGAAACCACTTTTGGAATCCAATTTCACCCCGAGGTCTACCATACCACTGATGGAAAAAAACTTCTGGAAAACTTTTTGATCAAAATTGCTAAAGTCAATCAAGACTGGACTCCCGACTCTTTTGTGGAAATGACGGTAAAAGAAATTGCCGATACCGTAGGCGACGAAAAGGTGATTTTGGGACTTTCTGGTGGAGTTGATTCCACCGTAGCGGCTGTTTTGCTTCACAAAGCTATCGGCAAGCAGTTACATTGTATTTTTGTTAATAACGGTTTGTTGAGAAAGAATGAGTTTGAAAGTGTATTGAATCAATATGAAGGCATGGGATTGAACGTTAAAGGGGTTGATGCCTCTGATCTTTTCCTAAAGGCTCTGGCGGGGGAATCCGATCCGGAGGGAAAAAGAAAAATCATCGGCAATACCTTTATAGATGTTTTTGATGATGAGTCCAAAAAAACAGCTGGGGTAAATTGGTTAGCTCAGGGTACTATCTATCCCGATGTAATTGAATCCATTTCAGTCAATGGGCCTTCAGCGACCATCAAATCCCATCACAATGTGGGAGGTTTGCCCGATTATATGAAATTAAAATTGGTCGAGCCCTTGAAGATGTTGTTTAAAGATGAGGTCAGACGGGTGGGTGCTAGTATTGGGATTGATCCCGAGCTCCTGGGTCGTCACCCATTTCCCGGACCTGGACTAGGCATTAGAATTTTGGGAGACATCACCCCAGAGAAAGTGAATATGTTACAAGAAGTGGATGCGATTTTTATCAATGGATTAAAATCTTGGAATCTTTACGACCAGGTTTGGCAGGCAGGTGCAATGCTTTTGCCGGTCAACAGTGTTGGGGTAATGGGTGATGAACGAACCTATGAAAAGTGCGTTGCACTTCGTGCTGTTCAATCTACCGACGGAATGACAGCAGATTGGGTAGACTTACCTTATGCTTTTTTGCAAAAAATGTCCAACGAAATCATCAATAAGGTAAAAGGGGTAAATAGAGTGGTGTATGACATCAGTTCCAAACCTCCAGCGACTATTGAATGGGAATAGACCTGAAGAAAAAATAAATTGAAAAAAAATAAAATTCTTTTCCTTGTTCTCCTTTTGTGCGGGATGCTCTTTTCCACCGCACAGGAGATGCCTGTGAAGTTTCTGTCTCACAAGGTCAAGAAAAAAGAGACCGTCTTTGGTATCACCCGAAAGTACAATATCACTGAAACCCAGTTGTATGAGTATAATCCCCTTTTGAAAAAAATAGGTTTGAGAAAGCGAATGACTTTGCGAATCCCTGTTTATCCGATGGTGGTAGAGAAATTGCCAGAGCCGACCGTTGAGTTAGATCAAAATACTCAAGCTTATATCGTCAAACCCAAAGAGACCAAATGGCGAATCGCATATAATTTTCAGATGACCATTCCCGAATTGGAAGCTTTAAATCCTCAAATCAAAAAGGTGCTCAAAGAAGGTCAGGAAATTCGCGTTCCGATTTTGGCTTCCCAAACTGAGAGTGAAACCCTAGAGGCAAGTTGGGACAGTAATTACAATTACTACAAAGTGCTCCCCAAAGAAGGGTATTACCGTATTGAAAAAAAAATTGGGGTGACCCGAAAGGTGTTGGATTCTCTCAACCCCAATTTATTGGAATTGGGATTACAGGCAGGAATGATCCTCAAGGTTCCTGGTGAAGCCAAAGGCGAACTTAAGATTCAGGATGATCTTTTGGTCGCTCGTCTTTCTCTATTGGATTCCCTCAAAGAAGCTCATGAAATTGAGTTGGCCCTTTTGTTACCTTTCAAGGCCAAAACCATAGAATATGACTCTATCGAAGACACCCGAAGATTGTTGCAAAGTCGAAACTTACATACTGTTTCTGCAGATTTTTACTCTGGCGTATTGCTTGCGATTGATACTTTGAGTCACTATGGAATATCGGTCAAACTCAATGTCTTTGATACTCAAAACAGTATTTCTAAAGTCAATGAAATTGTAAATACTCAAGACTTTTCTAAAACGGATGCCATTATAGGCCCCTTGATCCCTTCCAACTTCGATTATCTATCTACCAAGAGTCAAGTGCAAAAGATTCCTAAGGTGGCTCCTCTATCGACTAATCCAGTGGCCATGAGGGAGGCGGTTTATCAATCGGTAACCTCCAAAAAGTTTCTTAGAAAAAGAATGTTCGAGTATTTAGATAGGACATTGAATAGAGAAGATAATATTGTATTGGTAGTAGATTCGTTGAATCGTTCAGTGGAAAAAGAACTTTTGAAATTATTCCCAAAGGCAAGTGTTTTACGCCCTGAAAAGAGTAATTATTTGCTACCAGATTTGGTCGATTCCCTTTTGGTAGATTCGCTTCCGAACAAGGTAATCCTCGAAAGTCAAGATTTTTCATTGATCTCCAGTGCCAGTTCTCAAATGAGTGCCCAACAGTCAAAATCGAGAACAGTTCAATTGTTTACTACCTACAGGGGGAATGCCTACGAAAACCCCAATTTGTCTCTCAAGCAATTGGGAGATTTGAAATTTACTTATTCCACAGACCGATTACCTCTCAAGTTGGGAGAATACAGTCATTTTCAAAATCACTACATCAGCACTTTTGGAAAACCACCCAATAGAACCGCCATCCGAGCTTATGATCTTACGATGGATTTGATATTGAGGAAAGCTTATTCGGGGAATTTTAAATCAATAGACAAAATAGGAGAAACGGATTATCAGGAGCACCGTTTCCTCTATCGGAAACAAGACAAAAGTTTTGAGAATTCAGGCTATTTTTTATTGCAACACAAAGATTATGAACTTATCGAACTTAAGAAATAGCAGAAATGCCCCATTAGTAATTGAGGATTTTGTAAATTTGAGCCCGGTTAGTCATTATAGAAAACAAACCGGATGCCGGATATAAAGTATATTTTTGTTACAGGTGGGGTTACTTCTTCCCTCGGAAAAGGAATCATAGCGGCATCATTGGCCAAGCTACTTCAGGCCCAGAATTTCAAAGTTACCATACAGAAGTTTGATCCCTATATCAATGTTGATCCTGGCACGCTCAATCCCTATGAACACGGTGAATGTTATGTTACTGACGATGGAGCGGAAACGGATTTGGACTTGGGACACTATGAAAGGTTTTTGAACATCAAGACTTCACAAGCCAACAATGTTACGACTGGAAGAGTATATCAGAGTGTGATCGAAAAAGAACGCCGTGGAGAGTTTTTAGGGAAAACGGTTCAGGTAGTTCCCCATATCACCAACGAGATCAAAGAGAGAATGCAGCTGTTGGGTAAAAGTGGGGATTTTGATATCGTCATTACAGAAATTGGAGGAACAGTGGGAGACATTGAGTCCTTACCCTATATTGAATCCGTTCGACAATTGATTTATGAATTGGGTGAGGAAAATGCGATGGTCATTCATTTGACATTGATACCCTATCTCTCGGCTGCAGGAGAATTGAAAACCAAACCCACACAACATTCGGTCAAAACCTTGATGGAAAGTGGAATCAAAGCCGATGTTTTGGTTTGTAGAACTGAGCATGAATTGACTGAGGACTTGAAAAAAAAATTAGCCCTCTTTTGCAATGTTAAGCCCGAGGCTGTCATTCAATCTATAGACGTAGATACCATCTATGATGTCCCAATGAAAATGTTGGATGAGGGATTGGATCGGGTGGTTTTGGCTAAACTTAAACTGCGTAAAAAGGCTGATCTGAATCTAGATCATTGGAAGTCCTTTTTAGAAAAGTATAAAAACCCCAAGCAAAAAGTAAAAATTGGCTTGGTTGGAAAATATGTTGAGTTACAAGACTCCTATAAATCCATTTTGGAAGCCATCATTCATGCTGGCGCTATCAACGAGACGGAGGTAGAGGTGGTCAGTATCCATTCTGAATTTTTGAATCAGATCAATGCCCAAGAGCAACTCAAAGAACTCCATGGCTTGATCGTCGCTCCTGGTTTTGGGGGCAGAGGGATCGAAGGTAAAATTGATGCCATCAGCTATGTTAGAGAAAACAAAATTCCTTTTTTTGGGATTTGTTTGGGAATGCAAATGGCAGTCATCGAGTATGCCAGAAATGTACTGATGCAATCCAAAGCCAATTCGACTGAAATAGATGAAGATACAGACTACCCCGTAATTGATTTGATGGAAAGTCAAAAGGGTGTGGTCAACAAAGGCGGTACGATGCGTTTGGGGACATGGAATTGTGATCTTGCTCAAGGGAGTAAAGTGGCAGAGGTATATGGAAAAGAACAAATTACAGAGCGCCACCGACATCGTTTTGAGTTTAACAACCAATACAAAAAAGAGGTTTTTGAAAAGGGTGCTTTAAAAGTTTCAGGTGTCAATCCCGAAACTAGTTTGGTAGAAATTGTGGAGCATCAAGATCACCCTTGGTTTGTCGGTGTTCAATTTCACCCTGAGTACAAGAGTACCGTTTCCAATCCACATCCCTTATTTGTCTCTTTTATAAAAGCCAGTATTGACTATCTTAGCCAACAGCAATCGAACTAAAACCCATGGAAGAAAGAAAATTTGATCCTTACCAATTTATTGGATTTGTCCTCATTGCGATGATCCTTACATGGATGCTGTATGTCAATAAGCCTGAAGAGGGTGCAAGTCCGACAGCAGAGCCCGAAAAAACCGAAGCTGTTAGCCAATCAAAGGAAGCACCACCCATTCAGTTAAACGACTCTCTTCAAAAAATAAACCTTCAAAGTACTTTTGGAATTTTTAGCAATTGGATGACCGATCAAGGGGCACAAACCCAAAGATTGGAGAATAAAGACCTATTGTTAGAAATCAGTCCTAAAGGAGGAGTACTTGAGTTGGTTCGACTCAAAGATTATACCGATTACCTCGATCAACCCTTAGAATTGGTCAAAGAAGGGAACAATCAGTTCAATGTCCAGTTCACGACCAAAGATGGACGCAGACTCAACACCAAAGATTTTTATTTTTCCCCACAACTGAGTTCCAAAAACGGAAAACAAATACTATCTCTGAAGGCTGCCATTGCTCCCAGTAAATATTTGGAGTTTGTTTATGCTATTGATCCAGAACGGTTTTTAGTTGATTTCAGCATACAATCTTCTGGTATCGCTTCGCTGTTGGACAGCAGCGAACCCGCCCTCTTGTCATGGGAAACCCGTGCCTATCGCAATTCTAAAAGTATCGATTATGAAGGTCGCTACACTGAGCTCACCTATGGTTATGAATTGGATAAGATAGATTATTTGTCCCTGAGTGGAACGGATGAAGAATCCCCAGAACAGGTTCGATGGGTATCTTTTCGACAGCACTTTTTTAGTGCCATTTTGATTCCAGAAAAACCAGTAGATCAATTGACGGTTACCACCGAAAATCTTGCAGATGACAAGTCTTTGGAGGAGGTCTTTACCAAAAAATTTGGTCTAGAAATTCCTTTAGATTATCGATCTGGAGAATTTGACAGCCAGTTTGAATATTATTTTGGAATTACGGACTACCAAACCCTAAAGTCCTATGAGAGAGATCTGGAATCCTCCATTCCCTTGGGTTGGGGAATCTTTGGATGGTTGAATCGATTCCTGTTTTTACCTTTATTTGGATTTTTATCCTCCTTTCTGCCTCATGGCATCGCCATTATATTGATGACCATTATTGTCCGTTTGGGAATGTCCCCAGTTACCTACAAGTCGTATGTCTCCCAAATCAAAATGAAAGTTTTACGCCCCGAAATTGAAGAATTGAACAAAAAATACAAAGACAATGCCGTAAAGCGCCAGCAAGAAACGATGAGCCTTTACAATCGTGCCGGAGCCAATCCCATGGCAGGGTGTATTCCAGCCCTTTTACAGCTTCCAGTGTTTTACGCCCTTTTTACTTTTTTCCCCGTTGCTTTTGAGCTGCGCAAAAAAAGTTTCCTTTGGGCAGATGACTTGTCTTCCTATGATTCGATTTTGGACTTAGGATTTAGCATTCCATTCTATGGTGACCACGTCAGTTTGTTTCCCATTTTGGCCTCCATTGCCATCTTCTTTTATACCCAGATGACTACTGGCCAGCAGGCGATGCCTCAGCAGCCTGGTATGCCCAATATGAAAGTCATCATGTACCTAATGCCACTAATGATGTTGTTTTTCTTTAACAATTACGCCAGTGGATTGAGTTTGTACTATTTTGTTTCCAACCTCTTGACCATTATTTTAATGTTGGTAATCAAAAATTACATTATCGACGACGATAAAATCCATGCCAAAATCGAGGAAAACAAAAAGAAACCCAAGAAGGCAGGAGGTTTTTCAGCACGTTTGCAAAAAGCAATGGAAGAAGCTGAAAAACAAAAAAAAGCCCGCGGTAGATAGGTCTCCTCCAAAGGATCAGAATTTAATTTGTTGGTGTAACTTTGCCCTATGAAAAAGAAAAGGGTTATTGTAGGCTTATCTGGAGGTGTAGATTCCAGTGTAGCTGCTTATCTCCTTAAGCAACAGGATTACGAAGTCATTGGCCTTTTTATGAAAAACTGGCACGATGAGTCGGTAACCCTCTCCAACGATTGCCCTTGGCTGGAAGACAGCAATGATGCCATGTTGGTGGCCGAAAAGCTTGGGATTCCCTTTCAGACTGTAGATTTAAGTGCCGAATACAAAGAACGCATCGTAGATTATATGTTTGACGAATACGCTGCGGGAAGGACTCCTAACCCTGATGTGCTTTGTAATCGAGAAATTAAATTTGATGTTTTTTTAAAAATAGCACTTTCCTTGGGAGCTGATTACGTTGCCACAGGTCATTATTGTCAAAAAGAAGAAATAGATACAGCTGTTGGAAAACTGTGCCGATTGATCAGTGGAGCAGATGGGAATAAAGATCAATCCTATTTCCTTTGCCAGTTGACCCAAGACCAGTTGGCCAAAACCCTTTTTCCCATCGGTCATTTGCAGAAAGCAGAGGTACGCAAAATCGCTCGTGAGATGAATTTGGTTACTGCAGAGAAAAAAGACTCACAGGGACTTTGCTTTATTGGAAAAGTGAGTCTGCCTGATTTTTTGCAGCAACAGCTAAAACCCAAACAAGGAAAGATCATTGAGATTCCCGAAGATTTTTACGAGGGTAGGGAGCCAGGCCAATCCCTTTTCGATCAATCTCAAAAAACTACTTACCAAACTGGCGACGGAAAAATTGTGGGAACCCACCAAGGGGCTCATTTTTTTACCATTGGTCAGAGAAAAGGTCTTGCCGTGGGTGGAACGCCTGAACCGTTGTTTGTGATTGATACTGATGTGGAGGAAAATATTGTTTTTGTAGGTCAAGGAAAAGACCACCCAGGTTTGTATCGAAAAGCCCTCAAGGTCAAGACCGATGAGGTGCATTGGGTAAGGGATGATCTAAAAACACCCTTTGGTGAGCAGATGCCTGTGATGGCTCGGATTCGATACCGTCAACCCCTTCAAAAAGCCACCCTTATTCCTCAAACCGATGGGCTTTATGTACGTTTTGATCAACCACAGTCAGCCATTACTTCGGGACAGTTTGTGGCTTGGTATCAAGATGCGGAATTGTTGGGTTCGGGGGTGATAGGCTAACTAGTTTTTTTCTCTTGTTTTACGATTATCAATTGAATTCTGATTTGTTTTGTATTTGCCCCCTAATTTTATAAATTTAGTAAACCTTATCTAACTGAAATTATACCTACAATGATCTTTTATGTCCTGTTGATGTCGTTATTGAATTCCAAAACTTTTGCAATCAATAAGTACGTTTTTATAGGTTTTTATAAGAATAAGCTGCTGTGCAATAGTTTAATTATTTTTTTTATTCTTTGGCAGCCTTCATTAAGCTATGGCCAAAAATTAATAGCGGAAATAAAACTTCCTGAAAAAACAAAAAATATTTCAAATCTATCAGGTAAACTCAATGATAGCATAAGTTTTCACCTTATTACAAATTTTCATAAAAAATCGAATACTTATGTACTCACTCCTTACTTTGTTGATTTTGAAAATAAATTGGACAGTATAAATAGTCTGTTCTATAGGCAAAAGCATCAATTTTCCACCTTTTTTTCTGACGGTAATGTTCTTTCATTACTGGGTCAAATTAATGATCAAACAGTATTGATGTCCTTGGATTATAAGCAAAAAAAAGTTTCTCAAAAATATTTAGATATTAGAGTTGATAAAGTATTTTCCTACAAGGATTTTTGTATTGTTTTCGAAAGACCAACCTCTTTTAAAGAAATTAATTTTGCACTGATCAAATCAAAGGATTCTATCGTTGATTTCAATCTGAGTCTGGATGACGTAAAACAAAAATCTTTTTTTAAAGATTTGCTTAGTGGAACTGGTATTATTTATAAGCCCGATAAGGTAGACTTTATTAATGACAAGGCTTATATTGAAAAAGGATCTGTAAAACCAATCAAAGGATTTTGGAGTAAAAACAAAATAATATTTTTCAGTAACAGTAAATCGAGTCGTAATCTGATTGATATTTTTGAAATTGATTTAAAAGGTAGATTGAGCGAACGCACACTTGATATCTTACCATCTAATACCCCTTTTATTAATCAAAAATCTTTGTTTTTAATTGATGATTTGATTTTTGTCCTTATTGTTCATAGAAAAAGTTTATCACTTGAAGTTTATAATTATGATTCTTTGAAGAAAATTAAATCTTTTCATTACAATAAAAATTCATTTTTTAACATCAATGAGATTGTCATAAATGGAAATAAGGTGTCGTTCGAAGATTTAAAATTTAATAAATTTTTAAGAGGATTTTATGCGAAAGCGATGAATTATTACGTTCCAGGTGCATATATTGGAGTCAACAAAGATATTTCCAATAAATTTTACTTGGTTGAAATGGGACATGTCCATCGTAATCAGTTTGTTAATGTCAATAGTCTGAATTCTTGGTTGCTATACGACGAGTTTCGAAGCAAGAATGGGATGTCCAAGGATAATCAAGCTGCTATGGGATTGATGTCAATAGGAGTAGGAATGATTGCATTGTCTAATATGGATAATAAAATGAAAGGGAACTACATAAAAGTTCAATTAGATGAAAATATGAATTTTACTGAGACTGAATTGATTTCGCAGTTTCCATTTTTTGATAGATTGAATTATGAAAAAAAATATAATAATTTACGGCAGTTAAAAAACTATTTTTTTATTCCAATGAGACAAAATATTCGATTGATTAAGTTTAATAACAAGGAAAAAAGGTATGAAATTTTGTCTCTTGAGTAAACATAATAAACCATCAGTCATTCAAATACTACATTAAGTTGATAAAAAGAATATTTATGTGAAATTTAGACCCCAAAACTCTTATAAATCTAATTATGACAACACTTACCACTTGTACCATTTGTAACACGACCTATGATGTTGAACCAATAGTGTGTTCAAAATGTGACTACCCTTTTTCAGCGTCTGAAGAGGAGAAATCTACTTTTGTTGGACAGTTGTTTTCGAAAAAATTAATCATTCAAGAAGCTAGGGTTAAAGTCAAAAATACTCAAAAGATTCTCTGGGCGATTGGAGGTGTAAATGTTTTCTATTTTATAATTCTTTTCAGTTTTCATCCAACACTTAATATTTACATATTAGATTTACTTTTAGGGTTTGTATTTATTGGTTTTGGATTTTATGCAGCTAAGAAACCTTTTAGATCAATCCTTATTTCATTGATTTTATTACTTGGAATTTATGTAAGTAATGCGCTTGTGGATCCCATCTCTTTATTTCGTGGGATAATATTTAAAGTAATTTTTGTTGTTGGATTAATTTATGGGCTTTTAGCTATATATCAAGTTCATAAAATCAAAAACAAAAATGAATATTTTAAAGAAATTGATTGGTGATATTTTTTAAGCTATCCTTTTCAATAATTACGACAGTTGGTTTTTAAACTTCCTTACAATGAAAAAAACTACAATCTACAAAGTAATCATCTCTTGCATATCTGTTATCATGCTAACACCTTTCTACTTAATCAAATCGAAGCTTGGAAGATCCTTTAAGCGGTTGTTTGATTAAATAGTATCATAGATGTTTTTAAGGGTAGTGATTGTTTAGTTTTTTCTCTCTAGTGAGCACCGGTTATCTAATGATTATAAAAACTATTCTTTACCAAGCTCAATCTCCACTTGATTGTGCATGATGTCATCAAAAGTCTCTCTTTTTCGAATCAAATGGGCTTTGCCTTCGTACCATAATACCTCTGCGGGTCGATAACGGGAATTATAGTTGCTGGCCATTGAAAAACAATAAGCACCACAATTTCTGAAGACCAACAGATCGCCCTCAGTGATCTCTGCAATCTTGCGATTAGTGCCAAAGGTATCTGTCTCACAGATATAGCCTACGACAGAGTAAAAACGCACTTTTCCATTAGGATTGGAGAGGTTTTCAATATGGTGGTGAGAACCGTAAAGCATGGGTCGGATCAGGTGGTTAAAGCCACTGTCCACCTGTGCAAAAACTCTAGAGGTAGTTTGTTTGACCACGTTGACCTGGGTGACGAAATGCCCAGCTAGGCTGACCAAAAATTTCCCAGGTTCAAAGACCAATTGTAGATCACTACCGTATTCTTTGCAAAAGGCTTTAAATCTTTTGGAGAGTTTTTCTCCTAATTCTTCAATATTGGTTTCGATATCATTTTCGTGATAAGGCACTTTAAAGCCACTTCCAAAATCTAAAAATTCAAGATTTTTAAAATGATTGGCGGTGTCGAATAAAATTTCTGCCGCATGGAGGAAAACCTCGATGTCCAAAATATCACTGCCCGTATGCATATGAATGCCATTGATGTTCATGGCTGTATTTTCTACGATACGAAGCAAATGGGGGATCTGATGAATGGAAATGCCAAATTTTGAATCGATATGCCCAACAGAAATATTGCTGTTGCCCCCTGCCATTACATGGGGGTTGATTCGGATACAAACTGGGGTTTTGGGGTGACGAGCCCCAAATTGTTCTAAAAGGGAAAGGTTGTCAATGTTGATTTGAACACCCATCTGAGCAACGGTTTCGATTTCCTTAAGAGAAACTCCGTTGGGGGTATAAATGATGGCTTGGGGTTCAAAACCCGCAGCCAGTCCCAGTTGAACTTCTTGGATGGAAACGGTATCCAGTCCTGAACCCAATTGTCGCATCAGTTTTAAGATGGAGACATTGGACAAGGCTTTGGTAGCGTAATTGATCCTAAGATCTCCTATGCTGCTAAAAGCAGCGGTCAATCGTTGATACTGAGACGCTATTTTTGCAGCGTCATAAACATAGACGGGATTACCAAACTCAGAGGCAATTGCCGATAAATCATTGTTCGTCACTTTTTTCCTATTTAATCGATGGCAAAATTAATCCCAAAATTCAAAATACTGCTCTAAAGCATCAGATGTTATAAAAATCAAACTTATTGTTTTATATGTAACATTATACTTTTCCACTTATGGTATAATTTTCAGTAGTGATTTACTATTTTTGGGAGATAAATTACAAAGTATGAATCTACATGAATATCAAGGCAAAGAGGTTTTAGCAAGCTTTGGAGTAGCCATCCAAAAAGGTTTGGTGGCCAACAATTCAGACGAGGCGGTTGCAGCAGCAGAAAAGCTCACTGCAGACACAGGCACTTCATGGCATGTGATCAAGGCGCAAATTCACGCTGGAGGTCGTGGTAAAGGGGGAGGCGTTAAATTGGCCAAAAGTCTAGACGAAGTCAAAACCATATCGAATCAAATCATCGGAATGCAATTGATTACTCCTCAAACCCCACCAGAGGGAAAAAAAGTCAATAAGGTATTGGTTGCCGAGGATGTTTATTACCCTGGAGATTCAGAGCCTAAAGAATTTTATGTTTCAGTTTTACTCAATCGATCCACGGGAGGGAATATGATTATGTATTCCACCGAGGGGGGAATGGATATAGAAGCAGTGGCGGAAAAGACTCCTGAATTGATTTTTACTGAAGAAATAGATCCTGCTTATGGGCTTCAAGCTTTCCAAGCTCGAAATGTAGCTTTTAACTTGGGTTTAAGCGGAGGGGCTTTTAAGGAAATGGTAAAGTTTATCAAGGCGTTATACAATGCCTATGTGGGTGCTGATGCTTCTCTTTTTGAGATTAATCCTGTATTAAAAACTTCAGACGATAAAATCATCGCTGTTGATGCTAAGGTGACCTTGGACGACAATGCTTTGTTTCGACATAAAGACTATGCAGAACTCAGAGACCTAAGCGAGGAGAATCCTACTGAGGTTGAGGCGCGGGAAGTAGGTCTAAATTATGTCGCACTTGACGGAAATGTAGGTTGTATGGTCAACGGAGCAGGACTGGCCATGGCGACTATGGATTTGATCAAACAATCTGGAGGATCTCCAGCCAACTTTTTGGACGTTGGAGGTACGGCTGATGCTGCCCGAGTGGAGACGGCTTTCCGATTAATCTTAAAAGATCCCAAGGTGGCTGCTATTTTGGTCAACATCTTTGGAGGGATCGTCCGTTGTGACCGTGTAGCGCAGGGAATTGTAGATGCTTATAAAAATATGGGAGACGCTATCAAAGTGCCTATCATCGTGCGTTTACAAGGAACTAATGCTGATATTGCTAAAAAGCTAATTGATGATTCTGGTCTTAATGTTCTGTCTGCTACTGCCTTTGAAGAAGCAGCTCAAAAAGTTCAAGAAGCACTATAATTGCCATTTTGACACTCTTTTTATAGTTTTTAACGACAATATGTCATCTACATTGCGTTGGTATAGGATTTGAATTTAATTTTTTAAAATTGTTTAATTTAAATCTTTATATCATGAATTTAGTTAAAAGACAAAAGCCAGTATTTACCTCGTTAATTGATGATTTGTTTCTAAATCAAGATTGGAGCCACATCAATAGCAGTATCCCCGCAGCCAATATCATTGAGGCCGATGACCACTATGATATCGAATTGGCTACGCCTGGGAAGAAAAAATCAGATTTTAAAATCGAATTGGAAGAAGGAGTTTTGACCATTTCCTCTGAAACCGAGACAAAATATGCTGAAAAAGAAGGGAGTTTCTCGCGTAAAGAATTTGGTTATAATGCCTTCAAAAGGTCCTTCAATATTCCTGATTCCGTTTCTACAGATAAAATCAGTGCCAATTACAAAGAAGGTATACTAACGGTGAGTCTTCCCAAAAAAGAGGAAGCTTTACCCCAACCCAAAAAACTCATTTCTATAAAGTAAATTAACTAATGATGTTTTTAAAAGGGCTTAGTGATATTCACTAAGCCTTTTTTTCTTGAAGTTGATTTTGTAGGTACTTGATCTCATCCCTCAGTCTGGCTGCTTCAATAAAGTCCAAATCTTTGGCGGCGGCTTCCATGGTCTTTCTCGATTCTCGGATTTTCTTTTCGATTTCTTCCGCACTTAAATATCGATTTTTGGCTTCTGCGGCTTTTCTGTCATTCAATTCTTGGGCATAGGTGGCTACAGAGTTTTTAGACAACGCATTGTCTAAAGATTTGTTGAGGGCCTGAGGCGTCATGTTATTTTTTAGGTTATAGGCCTGCTGTTTCTCCCTTCTGTACAAGGCTTCATCTATGGTCTTTTGCATACTTTTAGTGATTTTGTCGGCATACATAATGGCTTTGCCATTGATATTTCGCGCGGCTCTTCCCATGGTTTGGGTCAGGGAGCGATGGCTTCTTAAAAAACCTTCTTTGTCCGCATCCAAAATGGCCACCAGAGAAACTTCTGGTAAGTCTAGCCCCTCTCTTAACAGGTTGACTCCAACCAATACATCAAATAATCCTTTGCGGAGGTCTTGCATAATCTCTACCCGTTCTAGGGTATCAACATCACTGTGGATGTAGCGACAACGGATATTGACTCGAGCAAAATATTTGGTCAATTCTTCTGCCATTCTTTTGGTCAGTGTGGTCACCAATGTTCGCTCATCCTTTTCTACTCTGAGTTGAATTTCTTCTATCAGATCATCTATTTGATTCAAACTTGGCCGAATTTCAATTTCTGGATCGAGTAACCCTGTTGGGCGAATGATTTGTTCTACATAGACCCCTTCGGTTTGTTTGAGTTCATAATCAGCTGGAGTTGCACTGACATAGAGTACTTGATTTTGCAAGGCCTCAAACTCTTCAAATTTCAAGGGCCGGTTGTCCATAGCGGCAGGCAAACGGAATCCGTAATTGACAAGATTTTCCTTTCGACTTCGATCCCCTCCATACATGGCATGAACTTGAGAAATGGTGACATGGCTCTCGTCAACCACCATCAAATAGTCATCTGGAAAATAATCCAAAAGACAGAAGGGTCGTGTGCCAGGGTCTCTTCCATCCAAATAGCGTGAATAGTTTTCAATACCAGAACAATAGCCCAATTCACGGATCATCTCCAGGTCAAACTCGGTGCGTTCATGCAATCGCTTGGCTTCTAAAAAACTGCCGTTGTTATTGAAATAGTCAACCTGTTTTACCAAATCGTCTTGGATATGAGTAATCGCGTTTTGCAGTATGTCGGGTGAAGTAACAAACATATTAGCAGGGTAAAAGGTTACCCGATCAAATTTCTCTAACAGTTGATTTTCAATGGGGTTAAAAGATTCAATTTCTTCAATTTCATCACCAAAAAAATGGATTTTAAAAGCCACATCAGCATAGCCAGGAAAGATGTCTATGATGTCGCCGTTGACCCTAAAGTTTCCCCGGTTAAATCCCCCTGTTGTACGTGAATAAAGGCTTTGCACCAATTTGTGCAGGAGTTGGGTTCTCGAAATGATTTCCCCTTTTTTAATGGCGATAACATTTTTCTGAAACTCTACTGGATTCCCGATACCGTAGAGACAGGAGACAGAAGCGACTACCAAAACATCTCTTCTTCCAGAGAGGAGAGAGGAAGTGGTGCTCAAACGGAGTTTTTCAATCTCTTCATTTATGGACAGGTCTTTTTCAATATACAAGCCACTTGCGGGGATATAGGCTTCGGGTTGGTAGTAATCGTAATAGGAAACAAAATACTCCACCGCATTGTTGGGAAAAAACTGTTTGAACTCAGAATAAAGTTGTGCCGCCAAGGTTTTGTTGTGAGCCAATACCAATGTAGGGCGTTGTAACTTCTCTACCGCATTGGCCACCGTAAAGGTTTTGCCAGAGCCTGTTACTCCTTGAAGGGTAATGTATTTATCCCCTTCGGAAAAACCCGTAGCGATTTGTCGGATTGCTTCCGGTTGGTCTCCTGTCGGAGAAAAGGGGGACTCCAGTTTGAATTCCATTTTGCAAAACTAAAGTTTAAATCACCGTTGCACAATTTTATCCCCTTGTTTTAGCTTATTAAACGATTATAGAAATACAATGAGGAAAAAGAGGTATTTTTAATAAAAAAATAGCGTGGAGGAGAAACTGATATCCAAAAAAAAGCCTTTTTTTCCCATTTCCGATGCCTTGATGCATTTTTTAAAAAAGTACGATCGATGGATGGGGTCTTCGATTTGTTATGAGGACTTATTGCGGTTTTCTGGCTCTGTCATTGTTTATGATAAAAATGATCTGGACACCCTATGGGTTAGGGTTTTCTATTCCGATTCTGATCGGGAAGAAATTGATCACCAACTCAAAATCATATACACACAATTGCATTCAGATGGAGGTGATTCCTCTTTGCCAGATCTAAACATCGATGCCATCGACTTCTGTACTTTTGGTAATTCAAAACCCTTTCGGATTAAAATCCGAAACATTTTGAATGATAACTTCACCTATTTCTACGTCAAGAAAACAGATGCTTCTCGGGTTTACGGTTTAGAGTTGGAGCATATATTATCCCCTTATAATCTCAATTATATGGTCAATCACGATACTTTGATTGAGGAGCATATTGCTGGCATTCCAGGGGATGTATTTATAAAGGATTATCTGCCCGATTGTAGTGCTTCTGAAAAGGCTCAAATTGCCAAAGAATATGTCAAGTTCAATGAACGTTGTATGGTGCGACTGTTGGGGGATATGAGGGCCTATAATTATGTGGTGATTCCCATCCACGATTTCGATCATGTGATATACAAGATTAGGGCCATAGATTTTGACCAACAATGCTTTGAGGGAAAACTATCGGTATATCGCCCCCAATTTTTTAAGGAGAATTATCCATTGATGATGGTGATCAAGGACAAATTGAATCACGAGTCCATCGTTCAATACAAAATTGAGGAACGCTCCATCGTATCTCGACGATTGATTAATTCGGGCAATCGGATCGCTTTTTTGGTCAACATCATGAAAAAAGATACGTTAAGCCTGCCCGAAAATCTTGAAAAACTTAAAAACGAAATTTTTGTTTTTACCAAAGATGATGCCTTTACAAAAAGTAAATCCATGGGCGAGCTGATGGAGGCTTCCTTTGATTATATGCGAAGGAATTACCAGAATGTTAGTTTGGGTGATTTACTCTAATAAAATTGATCCCCGTCAAATTCATCTTCGTCTAGGTCCTCGTCTTCATTTGGTTCTTCGTCAAACTCTTTTTCAGCGACAAAATCCTTATCAGGAGGGGTTTCGGGGACTTCGCCGTGGGAAAAAATCAGACTGGGATATCCTTTAAGGTGATCTTTATCGGCTGTTTCTATCAATTCTACAAAGAAGGTCCAAAGGTTGAGGAAATCGTAAACATAGATCAGGCGGTTTTCATCTTCCGAAAGGACTTTATTTAGGGGTTTTTCGTTGAGTGGTTTTTCTCCCACTCCCATATCAACCAAAGGTAATTCCTCCCCCTGAGCCCAATTTTCATCGGAGCGATAGAAGGAGGCCATTTCGTTGCCGGCAAAACCAAAAGATTGGGAGACCGCATCGTGTAGTTCCTCTAAGGTGGCAGTGGCTTCAATTTCAAAATCTCGGATCACATCGGTTTCAGTATCCAAAATTGCACGCATTCTATAGATCATAGGTGTTTCTGTTTGACATCAATTGTAATATAAAAAAAGATTGTGCTCCGAAAAGCAGGGACGCAATAATTAAATGTAAAGGTTGAGAACTAAAAGGGAAGTCGAAATAAAACATCAGAATCCCGGTGAAAATTTCCAGACCGATTAATCTTAAAATTTGATTGAATACCCTCACATTGCGTTTCATTTTCCGCAACATCCAAAAAAGTATTAAATGAACTCCCAAAACCAGTAGTGACAAGCTGCGGTGAACGTAGAACTTGATTGGAGCAGGGTCTAGCCATAGAGCGGGGGCTTCATGCATTTTCAGGTCGACAAATTGCCGAACTTGGGTTCCTAGTCCAATTTGGAAAAGGGTCAATAGTACAGCAAACCAAGCCCATATCTTCATGTTAGTACTTCCAGGAATTGTAAACGCCTTTCTTTCTGTGGAAAAGAGCAAAAAGATCAATCCCAATACGATCAACAGTGCCATACCCATATGCAGACTGATCCGATAGGGTGCAAGATTGGAATCCACCACAGTCTTTCCTAACCAAGCTTGAAATCCCATTCCAAAAAGGATTAAAATGGATATCGTAGGGTGCGCGATGTTCTTTTTTCTATTCCAAAAGGACAAAACTGTCATGATCAAAACGGCCAATCCAGCCAAGGCTCCCAAAAGTCTGTTTATATATTCTATCCATGTGTGGTAGACATTGAACTGGGCATAATCGTGTTGGATGTAGTAGTCCCAATGGTGATCTTCAAAGGCAGTGGAAGACTTAAAGTCGTTATTGGCGACCCTAAGTTCCTCATTGATAATAATGACTTGCCCATGGGTATATTGATGATCGGATTTCCAATCCAGTTGAGCCCTATCGGTTGGGGGAATCCAATATCCAAAACACTTGGGCCAATCGGGGCATCCCATACCGCTTCCTGTCATTCTGACAATAGAACCGGCCGCAATGACCAAATAAACCAAGATCAGACTGATCTTGACGGATTTTATAAAACTATTCTCCATAAGCTTCAAGTCCAATTTCACTCCCCTTTTTCATCATCAAAGCAAAGGCGGCTTCATATTCATTGGGGATATCTCCCTCCAATATGGCTTCTTTAATGGCCTCTTTGATGAGTCCTATTTCTTTGCAAGGTCTCAAATTAAAATGATTCATGATCATTTCTCCGGTTACAGGAGGTTGGAAATTCCTGATCCGATCTCTTTCCTCTACTTCTTTTATCTTTTCCCTGACAATTTTAAAATTATTGTGATAGCGTTTGAATCGAGCAGGGTTTTTGGTGGTAATGTCGGCTTCGCACAGCGTAATCAAATCCTCTAAAATTTCTCCTGCATCAAAAACCAGTCGTCTTACAGCAGCATCGGTAACGAGGTCTTCAGCAATGATAATGGGTCTGCTACTCATCATCACCAACTTTTGAACGTATTTCATTTTTTCGTTCAAAGGCATTTTAAGGCGTTTGAAAAGTTTGTATACCATTTTGGAGCCAACAAATTCGTGACCGTGGAAGGTCCACCCGATTTTGGGGTGAAATTTTTTAGTAGGTGCTTTTCCGATGTCATGTAACAGGGCCGCCCAACGCAACCAGAGGTTTTCGGTATGTAGGCAAATATTGTCAACCACCTCTAGGGTGTGGTAAAAATTATCTTTATGACGTTGCCCTTCAATTTCTTCTATTCCTTTGAGTTGGATCAGTTCTGGTAAAATACGCTCCAAAAGACACTGTTGTTCCAACATGAGGAATCCATTAGAAGGTTGAGGAGTAAGCATTATTTTATGGAGTTCTTCTACGATTCGCTCATTGGAGATGATTGAAATGCGATGAGCATTTTCTTGGATTGCTTTGAGGGATTGGGTCTCAATTTTAAAATTCAATTGAGCGGCAAACCGAATAGCACGAAGCATCCGAAGAGGATCGTCGGAATAGGTCAGTCTGGGTTCCAAAGGGGTTTTAATGACACCGTTTTGAAGATCGTTCAAACCGTTGAAAGGATCTATGAGTGCTCCTTTGTCTTTTGCATTCAGACTGATGGCCAGTGCGTTGATGGTAAAATCCCTGCGGTTTTGATCGTCCTCCAAAGTTCCCTCGGAGACTTGAGGGTTTCGGCTTTCTCTGGAATAGGATTCTTTTCTTGCTCCAACGAATTCCAAACTTATGTCTTTCCAATTCACCATTGCAGTGCCATAGGATTTGAAAATCTGAACTGCTTGTGCACCGGGCAACTCTTTCTGAACGGCTTTGGCCAGTTTGATTCCAGACCCTACAGCAACGATGTCGATGTCTTTGGCTTTTCCCCTGCCGAGCAAGTGGTCGCGTACATAACCACCTACCAAGTATGTCTCAAGGGATAAATTATCTGCACACCTAGCCAAGGTTTGAAACACTTCTTGTTCAAGGACAGTATGAAAGTCTTTGTTTAGCATATTCAGGATCTCAAAAGGGATATTTCCCCAGAGGGCTCAATTTTTATGATTCGTGAGGGCTGAGCGTTGATTTTGTTTATGTCTATCTCTACAATATGATCAACTCCAGATATAATTTCCGCATCAATATCGGCAAATTTATGAGGGTGTGGAGCACCGCTGATATTGGCCGAAGTGGATATTAATGGTTTTCCAAATTCCCGGATCAATGGGGTGCAAAAATGGTGGTTTACGATTCTGATGGCTATGGTGTTTTCTTGAGCAATTGCATTTTGAGCCAGTCCTATGGGGTTGTTGTAAATGACAGTCGTTGGTCTTTGGTCGTTAATGTAATGATCCAGTTTCGGAGGTAATTCACCGATGTGTTTTTTGAGCATTTCTATATCAGATACTATACATACCATGGCCTTGCTGTCTGCTCGTTTTTTTAAATCATAAACTTTTTCAACGGCCTTCGAGTTGGAAGCATCACAAAGGATACCCCAAATGGTGTCAGTTGGGGAAAGGAGTAAGCCTCCAGCTTTCAGCATTTTTAAAACCTTATGCATTAGTCAACAAAAATAAGGCTTTATTGGTGTATAAATAAAACGAATTGAAAAGTTAAATCGGATTTGATTATTTTTTTGGTCTGAATTAAATTATTAAGCTTTATTCTTTGAGTGAAGATCCAAAAATGCAGAGTAATCTGATAGAGGAGAAATGTCAAAAGCTGCATGAACTTTCAGTCTTGATAAAAGCGCTTACTTTCAGTCCTTTCAACAAAACTTTAAAAACGATACACTTACTTCCTTTAAATTGAAGTTACAAAGTGCCTCCAGTGAAAAATAACGGATTATACGGCTACACTATGTTCTCTGAGTGCATTGTTTAATGAGGTCTTTTTATCCGTACTCTCTTTTCTCTGCCCAATGATTAAAGCACAAGGCACCTGATAGTCTCCTGCGGCAAATTTTTTAGTGTAGCTACCGGGAATGACCACCGATCTTTCGGGTACTTCACCGCGGTATTCGATTGGGCTTTCACCAGAAACATCAATGACTTTGGTGGAGGCGGTGATGACCACATTGGCTCCTAATACAGCCTCTTTTCCAATTCTGGCCCCTTCAACAACGATGCATCTTGATCCAATAAAGGCATTGTCTTCGACAATCACAGGGGCAGCTTGAAGGGGTTCTAATACACCTCCGATACCCACACCACCACTAAGGTGAACATTTTTACCTATTTGAGCACAACTGCCCACAGTGGCCCAAGTATCGACCATAGTTCCTGCATCTACATAAGCACCGATATTGACATAGCTGGGCATGAGAATCACTCCGCTAGAAATATATGCACCATAGCGAGCAATGGCATGAGGAACGACCCGAATACCTTTTTCTTTATAGCCTGTTTTGAGAAGCATTTTGTCGTGGAATTCCATAGGGCCTGCTTGAAGGGTCTCCATCTTTTGGATGGGGAAATACAGCACTACTGCTTTTTTGACCCATTCGTTCACTTGCCAACCTCCATCGGTGGGGCTGGCTACTCGCAACTTTCCCGTGTCTAATTGATTGATGACTTCTCTGATGGCTTCTTGGGTCTCACTTTTTTTAAGTAGTGATCGATCTTCCCATGCCGACGCTATGATACTTTGCATATTGTTTTTTTTCAAAAATACTCAATTCAGTAGTTTTAATCGCCATAATTGTCTTCCCAAAAAAAGTATATTTGTAAACACAATGGGAGTCTTAATTGGAATAGATTTTGGAAAAAAACGGACGGGATTGGCACACACCGATCCTGAACAAATAATTGCTAGTGGATTGACTACTGTGGCGACACAGAAGGTGCTGTCTTTTCTCGCGGATTACGAGAAAGAAATTCCAATTGAAAAGTTTGTTGTCGGAGAACCCAAACAAAAAGATGGGAATCCATCTGAGGTCGAGGAACTCATTCTGGGGTTTATCCGTCATTTAAAGACAACCTTTCCAACAATATCCATTGTTCGACAAGATGAGCGCTTTACCTCAAAAATGGCCTTTAACAGTCTGATTCAAACTGGAGCCAAAAAGAAGACAAGAAAAGACAAAGCAGTCATTGACGAAATTAGCGCAACTTTAATTTTACAGTCTTATTTGACATCAAATTCTAAACCAATTGTATGATTTTGCCAATTGTAGCATATGGGGCTAATGTTCTAAAAGTCAAAGCATCTCCCGCGGACAAAGAGGATCCCAATTTGAGTAAGTTGATAGAAGATATGTGGGAAACCATGTACAATGCAAATGGAGTAGGTTTGGCTGCTCCACAAATTGGAGAGTCCATACGACTGTTTGTTATAGACGCTTCTCCCTTTGCCCAAGATGAGGATTTAAGTCCGGAGGAGGTCGAAGTTTTAAAAGATTTTAAGGGTGTTTTTATCAATCCCAAAATGATGGAAGAGACTGGAAATGAATGGGATTTTACAGAGGGATGTTTGAGTATTCCCAACATAAGAGAGGATGTTTCTCGAAAAGAGAAAATCACCATAACTTATTTGGATGAGCAATTCAACGAACAAACATTGAGCTTGGATGGCCTTGCTGCTAGAGTGGTTCAACACGAATACGATCATATTGAAGGCATCTTGTTTACCGATAAACTCAGTCCATTAAAAAAAAGATTGTTAAAAGGTAAATTAAACAACATCAGTAAAGGCAATATAAATCCGGATTATAAAATGCGTTTTTCGGCTAAAAAAACAAGAAAATGAGTGAATCTAATTTAGATAAAGTTTTAACCATTTCGGGAAAACCAGGACTGTTTCGAATGGTCGCCCAAACCAGAACGGGTGTTATCGCAGTTTCATTGGTGGATCAAAAGAAAATTGTCACCAATTTGGGACAACAAATCAATGTTTTGTCGGAAATCAGAGTGTTTGGATTGAAGGATGAAATGCCTTTGAACGATATTTTTGAGCGAATGTTTAAGTTGGAAAAGGGTCAGCCTACTCGGGTAAAACCAAAGGCTTCCAAAGAAGAGTTGGAGTCCTATTTTTTCGAAGTTTTTCAAGACTATGACGAGGATCGTGTTTATGCCAGTGACATCAAAAAAATCATACAGTGGTACAATCTGCTGTTGAATTCAAACGAATTAAAATTTAAGCTCCCAAAGGAGAAAAAACCCTCCGATACGGAGGAAGCGTAAATGGGATCAAGAATAGCACAACTTCAGGCTTTTGAGCGGTTGCTTGATATCATGGATGAACTCAGGGAAAAGTGTCCTTGGGATCGAAAACAGACCTTTGAGACCCTTCGACATTTGACCATAGAGGAAACTTACGAATTGGGAGATGCCATTTTGGATAATGATTTGGAGGAGGTCAAAAAAGAATTAGGAGACTTGCTGCTTCACATTGTGTTTTATGCCAAATTAGGGAGTGAAAAAAAGGCTTTTGATATTGCCGATGTTGCCAATGAAATCGCTGACAAACTGATCCATCGACATCCCCATATTTATGGTGAAACCGAGGTAGAAGACGCAGAGCAAGTGGTCAAAAACTGGGAGGCCATCAAGTTAAAAGAGGGTAAGAAAAGTGTCTTGGAAGGTGTTCCCAAGACCCTTCCTGCACTGGTTAAGGCCTACAGGATTCAGGATAAGGTTTCTGGGGTAGGTTTTGACTGGGACAAAACAGAAGCAGTTCTGGACAAAGTCAAAGAGGAATTGGCTGAGCTGAGTACTGAAATAGAAAGTGGTGATTCAAATCAAATGGAGGCCGAGTTTGGTGATGTGATGTTTTCACTGATTAACTATGCACGATTTCTAAAGATAAATCCTGAAAATGCTCTAGAACGTACCAATAAAAAATTCATCAAACGCTTTAGCTATATAGAAGAAAAAGCCGACGAATCTCAAAGGAAAGTTAGTGAGTTGAGTATTGAAGAAATGGAAGTTTTATGGCAGGAAGCAAAAAAAACAGAATAATTTAAACTTCTGTTTCTCCTTCAATACCCTCCTCGTCAATCGATTCTTCTTGATCAGCAGTATTTCTTGCGACTGCTTCCCGTTTAAGTTTTCTCAAACCTATCAATTTTTCTTTATGCTTTTCAATTTCAGATTTGAGGCGATTCAACTTGGAAGTAACATCGATCAAAAGAGGGTTGTCAGCGCTGGAATTTGAAAAATATTCGAGATTGTTTTCCAATTGCCGAGCCTCTGATTTGAATTCTTCAATGATCTTCTTTATATTTTGAATTTCATGACTCAATCCATTTTCGTCGTCTTTGATGAGGGAAAAATGAATGTGATTTTTGGCCTCTGCCTTCACACTTTTTTCCATATCAGATTTATCGATCAGTGCAATGAAGGCCTTGTTGAAATCTTCAATACTTTTGGAATTGGTATTGCCGCTCAATTGGCCCAATTTACTAAACTCTTCCCATTGATAATTGAAAAATTCTTTAAAGGGTTCTAGTTCGGGAGGCATTTGAATGCCGGCTATACTTTTAATGAAGGTTTCTTTATTTTGATAAGCCTCCAACTCGTTTTTGTTTATCCTCTGATAACCAGATTTGATGCGTTCAAAATATAGATTACATTGGGAGCGAAACTCTTCCCAAAGTGTATTAGAAAGCTTCCTCGGAATAAAACCTACAGATCTCCAATCTTTCTGAATGTTTTTCATTCGGTTATTGTAACTCCTCCAATCCTCATTTTCTAATATTTCCTTTACCTCAGTGATCAAGGCTTTTTTAAGATCAATATTCTTTTTTTGTTCTGCCTTTTGAGACTTGTAAAATTGATTTTTTTCTCGATTGATTTCTCGGCTAATTTCTCTGAATCGATTCCAAGAGGTTTTACTGAATTTTTTGGTTACCTGTCCGATGGATTGGAACTCAGCTCTCATTTTATTGAACTCATCGATGGTTTTTCGCCACTCATTGTGATTTTGTGGTGGATTGTTTTTGATCTCCTCCATACGATCCAAAATCGAGTTCTTTTTGTTTAGGTTTTCTTCAAGGATATTATCGTATTCCTTGTCAAACTCTTGTCTTCGTGCATGAATAATTTGACTGGCGGCTTGGAAACGTTCCCACAATTCTTCTCTATGTTCTTTGGCAACAGGCCCAAGGTCATTTTTCCATAATCTGTGAAGGGTGTTTAGATCACGTGAGGCCTTAAGCACATCGGGTATTTTCGAAAGTGATTCTGCCTGTTCGATGATTTTAATTTTCTCTTCATAATTGTGTTTAAAATCTAAATCTCTCAACTCGCGATTGAGGTGAAGAAAATCATAAAATATTTCTGTATGATGTTTGTAGGTCTGCCAAACGTTATTGCTTTGGGCTCTGGGAACAGGCCCAGTTTTGTGCCAACTGTCCTGTAGATTTTTGAATTTTTTATAAATCGTATTGATGTTTTCATCAATATTGATAAGTTCTTTCAAACTTTCAATGATCTCTAATTTTCGATCAAGATTGAGTTTTTGAGCTTGTTCTCTTTCTTGAAAATAGGTTCTTTTGTTTTTTTTGTATTCCCGAAAATTTTGATCAAATGCGTTTTTGTACTGGGGTTTAAAATAAAAGTCAATTTCGTTACCTCCTTCTTTGATGAAATCCTCCTTTTTCTCCTGTATTTCCGATTTGAACTTGGTTTCGAAAGTGTGGATGATTTCCTTGATGTTTTTATCGTCGGTAAACCATTGTTCTGCTTTAATTCTTTTTTGAAATTCTTCAACCAATTCAGTAAAACTCAGTTGACTGAAGTTTTTGGTTTGCTCCTGAGGAGTTTCTGAGTTTTTTTGATCCTCACTTTCTGCCGCTACTTCATTTGTGACATCAGTATCTTCTTCGGAGGTAGCTTCACTGGGTTCAGAGGCACCTTCAGGAGGGGGAATCGTCTCGGACGATTGCACCTTTTTCTCTTCCTGAGGATCATTGGCTATATCATTTGTATTTGCCATATAAGGTATTATTATGAATTAATTTTTTTAAAATTTACAAAAAAAAAAAATGTCAGCCTATTGATTCCAAATCTCCCAAGATTTTTCGGCTTGGTATTCCAGCATTTTTTGTCCATTTAAGATTTTACATCCCCTTTGCTTTCCCTCTCTTAAAAAACGCGTTTCTGGTGGATTGTAAATTAAATCATAGAGAATATGATTCTCGGTTAGTGAGGAGTAGGGCAAATCTGGCACTGCCTCAATATTGGGAAATGTTCCTACCGGGGAAGCATTGATGATTAAGTGATATTCGTTCATTACCGTTTCATCAATTGCTTCATATGGAATTGCATTTTCATTTGAACTCCTTGAGACGTAGGAAAATTCGATTTTTAATTTTTTCATTACATAGGCCACCGCAGAAGAGGCTCCGCCAGTGCCAAGAATCAATGCTTTTTTAGGGAGAGTATTGATGATTTCTAAAAGGGATTTTTCAAACCCATAGACATCAGTGTTGTGACCACTGATACTCCCGTCGTGATGAAATTTAATCGTATTTACTGCATTCATTTCTTTTGCAGTAGGGGAAAGGCGATCCAAAAAAGGAACGACCTCTCTTTTGTATGGCGTGGTGACATTGAGTCCTGAAATATTCTTTTGAGTGAATACTTTTTTTAGTGCCTCAATTTGCTTTAAATCAAAGTTTTCATAAGAGCAATCTTGTAAATTTTCGGTTTCAAATTTTTGTTTGAAATATCCCCTCGAAAAAGAATAGGTTATATTTCTACCGATCAACCCAAAGCGCTTGGTCTTATTTTTTTTGGACTCCATATTTTTCCAGCAAGCTTACGATTAATATTCCTAAAATTATGAATAAAGTGATGAACCAAAAATGAGTGTCTAAAAAATCTGGTAAATAATAGTCATAATGTTCAATGACAGGATTCCCAACACTATTGTATAGTACTTCCCCTGTGTTGTTCTTAACAAAAACTTCGTTTCTCCATGGCCAAATTACCCCCAGTGACCCTGCGATAAAACCTACAATGGTCGCCAAAGTGATTTGTTTGAATTTTTTTAAAACAAAACTCAATATGTTCGAAAACATAACCAGACCTGAAATGGAGCCGAGAGTGAAAATCACTGCCAGTTGAAGCAGTTTCATTCTGGATTGATCTTGTATAAACTCGAAATTGAATTGAATTACATCGGTCAGGGTAAAATAAATGGCATTGACTGCATCGACCAACAAAAGGGTGTAATTGCCCAGTAAAAGAAGTAGAAACGAGCCAGATAAGCCCGGAAGGGTCATACCAGAGACACTGATAATTCCACAAAACAACACAAAGAGAAGGCCGTCATTCTCGGCGGAGGGTTTGGATAACATTATGATCAATCCTATGGACAGTCCTGAGAGGAAAAAAAGGAATGTCTTTATATTCCATTTTTCCAGCTGAAAATACACAAAATAGAGAGAGGCGAGTATCATCCCAAAAAAGACGCCCAATACTTGCATCTCAAAATTTTTGATTAGATAATCTAAAATCAGAGAAACGCTAAAGTAGCTAATGATAACCCCTGAGAAAAGTAATACAAGAAAACGTCCGTTGGTGTATTGATAAAAAGGACGCCAACCCCTTCGAATCAATATGGCCAATGCTTTGAGATTGATTTTTTGTAAGGAATAAATCAATTCTTCGTAAAACCCTGCTACAAAAGCAACAATACCACCTGATACGCCTGGAACTTTATTGGCCGCTCCCATAGCGATTCCCTTTAAAACTAAAATTATATCCTTTCGATAAGATTTATTTTTTTGACTCACTTTGGGGAATTAAATTTTTTTCTCTCCAAAATCCATACCAAATAAAGACCTGTGATAAAAAAAACAGCTGCAAGTATAAGTTGGGGATCTTCTTGATAGTCAAAAGGGGAAATTGGTTTGGATAATGTTTTGTTGCTTTCGCCCAGAGACCACTCAAATTTTTGCTGCCAAGGCCACAATTTGTGAAGCGCTCCAACCATAAGGCCAATCAATACTGCCATGGTCTTGTCGTGTTGCTTATCAAACAACCATTTTAGAATAGAAGCAAAAATTCTTAATCCTATAACGATGCCTAAGATAAAAACGGAGAGTTGGGTAATTGTAGGAATCATGATTTCCAACTCTAGGTTGCTCAAACTCGTTATGGCACTTTTGATTAAACTGATGACCGTGCTATAGCTTCCCAGAATAAGAAGTATGTAGGCTCCAGAGATTCCAGGCAAAATCATGGCAATAATCCCAAAGAAACCAGATATAAACAAATAAAACAGCCCTATTTCTCCATTAACTGGAGTCATTTGAGTCAATATAAAAGACAAAATAGCACTAAAAATCATCAGTAATGAATTGGATACATTCCACTTCTTTAGTGTGTTTTTTAATAGAAAAATACTCGCAATTAGCAATCCCAAAAAGAAGGACCACAGTGGAATGGGGTGTTCGTTGATGAGCCAGTCGATGGCAAAAGACAGACTTAAAATGGCGGTAATGATTCCCAAGAAAAGAACCGTTAGAAATTCTCCATTGATGTTGGTCCAAAAAGACTTTATGCCCTCTTTTTTGAGACTTTTTAAATTTTTCAGGTTGATGGAGTCAATGGACTGAATGAGTTCTTTGTAAACCCCAAGTATTAGGGCAATAGTCCCTCCAGAGACACCGGGCATGAGATCGGCAGTACCCATGGCCATTCCCTTGAAAAATAAAATGATTTTATCTTTGGAAATAAGATTTTTCAAAAGTAAAATTTTACCGCAATATAGAGCGAAAAACCGAAATAGGAAATTTATACCCTATGGATTAAAGTTTGATTAATTCAGGAAATAAATGATTGATATTTCTTGGAATTTTAATCTCATTTTTTATTTGGTTGAAAATCAATTGTGCTTCGTTTTGATCCCCCAACCTGAATTTACAACCTGCTATACGATACAAAATGGGAGCGTTTTTTTTGTGGTATTGCAAGGCTTGTTCTCCTATTTTAAGAGCGCTTTGCCAATCATTGACCAGCATAAGAGAGTCCATCCACATGGTCCAGTTTTGAATATCGTGATTTCCAAGGTTGATGGCGGTTTCACAGCCTACAGCGGTTTCCTCATAATAGTTTAACTCGAAGTGAATGAGCGCACTTTTTTTCCACAAGTCTGTATTGTCGGAATTGGATTGTAAAGCTTTATTGACATAATGTTGCGCCTTGAGGAAGTCTTTTGTGTCGATCAGAAAATCAATCAGAGCCAACCAACTTTTTTCGTGGTTGGGTTCCAGTTTGATGGATTCTTCAAAATATCTAATGGCTAATTTATCGTTTCCTAATTTTAGATGACAAACTCCAATTTTGTGATTGACAAAAGCACTAGGATCAGTAAAATTAAGTGAGAATTCAAAGTTGTCTATGGCTTCGTTGAGCCGTCCCATTTGTTCTAATAGATTCCCTTTTTCGATATAGGCTCCCGTAAAACAATCGTCGCTGATGATGGCAAATTCAAAGGCAGAAAGGGCTTCTTCCAATTTGTTGATCTTGATGTATATTTTGCCCAGTTGATGCCAAGCTACTTCACTGTATGGATTGATTTCTAGAAGGTTGTTTAGTGTATTGATGGCTTCAATATCTTCACCCAATTGCTCGTAACAATACAATAAGTTGTAGAGGGACTGGTAGTCGTGTGAATTTTCCTTTACACATTTGTAAAAGAAATCTTTCGCTTTGATATAGTCTTCTAGGAATAAGTATTCCATACCCAACAAGTTCCATATTTCACTGGGTTCATCAGTCACCTCCAGTGCTTTTTTGAGGAACTCAATGGCTTTGAGATGATCCTTTTTTTTGGAGGAAATATTAGATCTTTGTAAGAAGATTTCTTCATGTTCAGGAGATATCTTCTCAATGATGTTGAGCATATCCTCTGCTTTTTTAAAGTCATCATCCATGAGTAATATTTCACTTTTGAGCAGCATTAATTCAACATTCTGAGGATGTTGCTCCATTCCCATTTTTATTGCTTTTTTGGCAAGGTTAAATTGGGCAAAATCAATATAGTGGTGGATGATGTTTTCGAATTCAAGGGCATCAAAGAACAGCACTTGGTTGGTTTTGAGCATTTGCTCAAATTTGGTTAAGGAGGGATTGGTATCTTCCGATAAATTATCGAACATAAAGTTTAATTCTTTATCTAAATTTATTGAAGAATAGAAGATTCATTGAGTAGAACGGTTTATTCTTTTCAACAAAAGTATTAACATTGATATTAAATTTCGTCGAGGGTTTCTTTGATGATTTTACATCCCAAGATAATTTCTTCTTCACTGATGTTTAAAGGAGGTGAAATCCTTATTGCATTTTTCTCCCACAATAACCAGAATAATAGAAGTCCTTTTTCTATGCAGCGGTGGACTAATAAATTGGGAATTTCTGGGCTTTCGAAGATAGGAGCCAACATCAATCCTTTACCACTGATGCTTTTAATCATAGAGTGTTTTAGGTTTTTTCTAAATATTTTTTCCTTCTGCTCAATTTGTTGGATCAAATTTGTAGATAGGATTTCATTGATGGTGGTTAAGGCTGCGGTGGCAATGACAGGATTTCCCCCAAAAGTGGTAATGTGACCAAGTTTGGGTTGATCTTCCAATTTTTGCATTAGTTTTTTGGAGGCGGAGAAAGCGCCTATGGGTAATCCCCCTCCCAGTGCTTTTCCCATGACTACAATATCGGGAGCAACACCAAAATGCTCAAAGCCGAACATTTTACCCGTCCGACCAAACCCCGGTTGAATTTCGTCAAGTAGGAGGAGAGCACCTTTATCTTCACATCTTTTTTTGACTTTCTTTAGGTAATCATCCTGTGGTAAAATAAATCCCGCTCCCCCTTGAATGGTTTCCAATAAGACTGCCGCAGTATTTTCATTAATCTGGCTTAAATCTTCTTCTGCATTGAAGTGAAGAAAACGCACTCCTGGAAGTAATGGGCGGTAACTCTTTTTTTGTTGTTCATAGCCCAGTAAACTGAGTGCTCCATGTGTGCTGCCATGATAGGATCGATGAGCGGCAACGAGTCCAGATCTTTGTGTTACTCGCTTGGCGAGTTTCAATGCGCCTTCTATGGCTTCGGTGCCCGAATTGGTCAGATATACGACTTCATGGCTTTTGGGGAGGAGGTTCACCAGTTTTTTACAGAGGGCTACTGCTGGGGCTTGGGCAAATTCGCCATAGACCATGACATGCATGTATTTTTCTATTTGTGATTTAAGAGCGCTGACTACTTTCGGGTGGGAATGACCCAATGGGAGTGCCGATACACCAGCCACAAAATCTAAATAGGATTTTCCTTGTGTATCGAATAGATAGCTGCCGCTGGCACGCTCGATTTCCAAGCCGAGGGGATGGGGAGTGGTTTTGGCTTGGTATTTTAAAAAATCTTCCAGCATTTATTCCTCGATTTTTTCCGTAAAAGCCTCAGGAACATTAATCTCTTTTATTTCAGTGGGTTGAAATTGATTGTCCTCTTCACTAAAAAGCTGGAGGATCGTATTAGGACGTTCCTCTTCCCTCCAGATAAAGCCATCGAGTTTACGTTCGTTAATGGGTAAATCCTTGTCTGGAAATAAATCTCCATCAGGACTAACAAAGAAAGTGATGTCTTCAATCTCGTTTTCTTTGGTAATCATTTTAAGTCGGCTGCATGTGGTCTTATCAATCCCTATCAATTCATTTTCCTCGTCCGAATACATATAATAGATGACCTCGGTGTTTTTGCTGACGTCAATTTCACTGAGTTTCCCATCTTGGAAAAGACCGTCGAGAACTCCACCCTTAATTTGATTAAAACCAGTCTCACTTATAGAATCTCTTTCTACAATCCAACTGTTACCTACAATTTTTAGGGAATCCAGTTTTTTTGTTTTTATGTCCGAGATTAGAAATATTTTGTCTCCGGACATTTGACTTTTTCCAAACCAAAGAATAGGGTTTTTTTTATTTTTTTGACTGGAGGATAAAATTTGATTTTCTTTACGATTTAGAGGCAACTTGAGGAGCTTTATAAGTCCTGTACTTTGGTCTAGATGAAGAGAGTCTGATTTCCCCCTCAGATCTTTTTTAAAAATTCTAACATCGTAGTACCCCCTTAAAATCTTTTTTTCAGGTGGCCCTGTAGCAATGAGTGTATCGGCATGGATGTAGAGCGAGTCTTGATCAATGATATTAATGGCCAGAGCTCTTCGGGTGATGATGGCAGAATCTTTGGCCTTGAAAATTTCACCGTAATGGCCATTGATTACAGATTTGTTTAGGGTATCAATTACACTGACATTGTTGGTTGCAGCAGCATAATTCCTTTCATTTTCAAAATACAAACTGTCTCCTCTGATTTCTTTATTATCATAAAAAATGACTGCATTTTTTTGAAAATTACCTTTTTGTAATTGGGTGTCATAAGCTCCCTTTTCACAGAAAATATCGTATTCCTCTCCCACGATGGTTGTCTTTCCGTAGAAGAATGCCTTATCACTTTCGGTATAATAATCCAGTTGTTGAGATTTCAGCTCATACTCTGGATCGTCAATTTTTACCCTAGTGATGAATCGATATTTTTTTTCATTCATAAAGTAGGTTCCCCGTATGCTGGTCAGTTTTCTTTTTTCATCTACGATGGTTCCAAATGAATTGTAAAAGGCTTTGGAGTTGGCTCGATCCAAATAGAGGGTATCGGTTTTGAGCGTCATATCGGGTCTTTCGAGCACTACTTTTCCCCACGCCTTGGCCAGTTTACTAGTTCCGTCATATTCGATTTGCTCACAAGTCATTTTTAAACTATCACCTTGGGTAAAGACCACATCACCATTGGCTTTAAAAAAATTCTCCTTGGGATAGAAATAGGAAATATCCGATTTGATCAAGGCGCCCTCGTGAAAAAGATGAACTCTGATTCCTTCTTTTTTCACCAATATGTTGGCCCCAGGAAAATAAAATTCATCTTGGGTGGAACCTCCAGCCTGAATGATTTTAATGATTTTTGGTTCTTCTTGCGCTACTACTTTTCCTATCGCCAATAGAAAAATGAGCTGAAGTATGCCGACTTGAATATTCTTTTTCACAGTAAGTGGTTGTTGGCACTAAATTAGAAAATCTACCTTAAAATGGTTTGTTTTCTGTCAGGTCCTACGGAAACAATTTTTATGGGCGTATCGAGTTCTCGCTCCAGAAAATGAATGTAATCTGTAAAGTTTTTGGGAAGTTTTTCAACAGTATTGATTTGAGTCAAGTCTTCCTCCCAACCTGGAATTTCAAGATATACAGGGGATATGGATTTATCATTAATATCGAAGGGAAAATGATCGATTAGTCCTTCCTCTGTTTTATATTGATTACAAACCTTAATGGTATCGATACCAGAGAGTACATCTCCTTTCATCATCATCAGTTGGGTAACACCGTTGACCCGAATGGCATATTTTAAAGCAACGAGGTCAATCCATCCGCAACGACGGGCTCTTCCTGTAGTAGCACCAAATTCGTGACCGACTTTTGCGATCCGTTCCCCTACTTCATCAAATAACTCTGTAGGGAAAGGCCCACTTCCAACTCGAGTAGTGTAGGCTTTAAAAATCCCGAAGACTTCTTTGATTTTATTGGGAGCTACGCCTAGTCCTGTGCAAGCTCCTGCCGCCGTCGTGGTGGAGGAGGTTACAAATGGATAAGTGCCAAAGTCAACATCGAGTAATGATCCTTGCGCTCCTTCAGCTAAAATCTTTTTTCCAGCATCTTGAGCTTTGTGCAAATAGTTTTCACTGTCAACTATTTGGCACTTTTTCAAGGTTTCGATGGATTCAAAAAATTGGGTTTCCAATTCGTCTAGGTCATATTCCAAATCCACATTATGGAAATCCAACATTTTAATGTGTTTCTGAGTCAATGTTCGATAGCGATCTTTCCAACTTTTGGTCAAAATATCTCCTACGCGCATCCCGTTTCTCCCAGTTTTGTCCATATATGTTGGGCCAATACCTTTGAGAGTCGATCCTATTTTGGCTTTTCCTTTAGAAGCTTCTGATGCAGCATCGAGTAACCGGTGGGTGGGAAGAATAAGATGGGCTTTTTTGGAGATCAATAGCTTTGTCGAAAAATCTATTTCGTAGGGAGCCAAATTTTCCAATTCTTTTTTGAAAATCACTGGATCGATGACTACTCCATTACCAATCAGATTAATGGCACTTGGATGAAAAATTCCAGAGGGTATGGTATGCAAAACGTGTTTTATCCCTTCAAATTCTAAGGTGTGTCCAGCATTGGGTCCACCTTGAAAGCGAGCTATGATGTCATAGGATTCCGTCAACACATCGACGATTTTACCTTTCCCTTCGTCGCCCCATTGGAGGCCTAGCAGTAAGTCTACGGACATATTAAATTAGGAATTTACTCTTTTTTTTGTTCCGTAAAAATAAAGAGAATGGTTGTGTATTTCAACATCGAATATTTCTTCGATTGTTTTTTTTATGTTTTGAATTCTCGGATCACAAAATTCTTTTACTTCACCCGAATCTGTAAAGATGATGTGGTCGTGTTGACGGTCAAAATAGGATTTTTCGTATTGTGCTTGGTTTTTGCCAAACTGATGTTTTCTGACCAATCCACATTCTAAAAGAAGCTCGATGGTGTTGTAAAGTGTTGCTCTGCTTACCCTGTAATTTTTATTTTTCATGGTGATGTACAATGATTCAATATCAAAGTGTTCCTCACTGTCATAAATTTCATACAAGATGGCAAATCGCTCCGGTGTTTTTCGGTGGGCATGTTTGTTCAAGAAGTTTACGAAAACCTCCTTTACAATTTCCTGATTGGATTTGTTTTTTTCCATTTTTACAAATATAGGTCTTAAATCATTCCCTGAGAACTTTATCTACACCCCTGATCTTTAAAATCCTGTTAATCAGTTTATTGAGTATAGTTTTATTTTTTACATTTAGACTGATTAATCCAGTAAAAACACCATCTTCACTGTCAAAACTCAATTTGTTGATGTTGACACTCATGTCGCCTGAAATCGATTGAGTAACCTCACTCACAATTCCTATGTTGTCAATTCCAGAAAGTTTTAAAATGGCTGTAAACTCATCTGAGGAAGAATCTACCCATTTTGCTTTAATGATTCTGTATGCATAATTAGATTGAAGAGATAGGGCATTTGGACACTCTTTTTTATGAACTTTTATCCCTTCATTGACACTGACAAAACCAAATACAGGATCACCTGCAATAGGATTACAGCAGGGGGAGAGGGAGTGTTTCAAACTCTCTTTTTCCTTACCAAAAACCAAAGTATCAAATCGTTGTGTAATTTCTTCATTGTCTTCTTTTTTGTATGCACTGCCTTGTTTCCTTATTTTTTTCTTGAAAAAATTGAGGAAACTCCCATTGAATTCGGTTGAAAAATCTTTTAACTGTTTGTTATTGATGGTTCCCAGACCAAGACGGTAAAACAAATCTTGGCTGTTGCTGAGATTGAAATACCGTAACATATGCCCTACGGTTTTGTCATTGAGGGTGATCTTGAGTTGTTTTAATTTTCTTCTTAAGGTCTCACGACCATCGACCGCAATTCTCTTTTTCTCTTCATTAAGCGATGACTTGATTTTTGATTTGGCTCTAGAGGTCTGAACAAAGTCCAACCAGTTGGCAGTGGGTTTGATGTTTTCAGAAGTAATTACTTCAACATTTTCCCCGCTTTTCAATGTCCTGCTCAGCGGTACGAGTTTTCCATTGACTCTCGCTCCTCTGGTTTTCATTCCTAATTCGGTGTGAATGCTAAAAGCAAAGTCCAAAGCGGTAGCTCCCTTGGGTAATGACTTGATTTCCCCTGTTGGGGTAAATACAAAAATTTCCTTGGCGTATAAGTTGAGTTTGAAATTTTCTACAAAATCAACTGGATTTTCGTTATTGCTTTCCAGAACCTCTTGGAGCTTGTCCAGCCAAGAGTCAATACCAATATCTTTTTGTTCGCCTTGTTTGTATTTGTGGTGCGCAGCGTATCCTTTTTCTGCTATTTCATTCATCCGATCCGATCGAATTTGCACTTCTACCCATTTGTTGTTGGGGCCCATTACGGTGATGTGCAAAGCCTCATATCCGTTAGATTTGGGGGCGGTAATCCAGTCCCTTAATCGGGTGGGGTTTGGGGTAAAGTGATCCGTAATGATAGAATAGATTTTCCAGGCTAAAAACTTTTCATTTCGATGCGTACCCTTGTAAATGATTCGGATAGCAAACTTGTCAAAAACATTTTCGAAAGGAATATTTTGCATGGTCATTTTTCGGTTAATCGAAAAAATGGATTTGCTGCGTCCTTTGATCTGATATTCTAATCCCTCCTCTGCTAGGGCAAACTCTATAATCTTGGAAAATGATTTTATGTACTGTTCTTGCTCTTCCTTCCCCCCCTCGATTTTACTTTTGATGAACTTGTAATTTTCGGGTTCAGTGTATTTAAAACTCAGATCCTCTAGCTCTGTTTTAATATTATACAGACCAATCCTGTGAGATAATGGAGCGTAGATATATAGCGTTTCGGAAGCGATTTTAACCTGTTTGTAATCCGGCATCGCATCCATAGTTTGCATATTGTGTAACCGATCTGCTATTTTGATGATGATGACCCTAACGTCGTCATTGAGGGTCAACAAGAGTTTTCTAAAGTTCTCTGCCTGTAGGGAAACTTGATTTTCCTTACTTAGCTTAGAAATTTTGGTCAAACCTTCTACGATTTTTGCGACACTAATCCCAAAAAGTTTCTCAATATCCTCAATACTGTACTCCGTATCCTCGACCACATCATGTAGCAGGGAAGCTGCAATGGAAGTGGCATCTAGACCGATCTCCTGTGCGACAATTTTGGCAACACTAATGGGATGTAAAATATAGGGTTCACCAGACTTGCGCCTTTGATTTCTGTGGGCATAGACGGCAGTGTCAAAAGCAGAACGGATCAATTTCTTATCTTCATTTGATAAGGTTTGATAGCTGATTCGAAGCAGTTCTTTGTACTGCTTTGCAATCTCTTTGTTCTCTATTTCTTCACTGACAATCATAGCAATAATAAAGGTACTTGAAACTTTTAATTCAACAAAATCATTGGTCTCCACAGTGATACATCAAAATCCCTGCCGAAACAGACAAATTGAGTGAATCAATTGGAAATTTTACAGGAATTTTGACGATCTGTTGCGCTTTTTTTAGCCATTCTTGGTCGAGTCCTGTGTCTTCGGCCCCAAAAACTAATGCCAATGGTCTTTGGTATTTGACCCTTTTGAAGTGTTTTGCTTTGGAATCCAACGCTGCGGCAGAGATGTTAAAAGCGTTTGCTTCCAAAAACGAAATGACCGCTTCCGAACTATCGGTAGCTATTGGAATGCTAAAGACTCCTCCCATACTGTTTCGAATGATTTGGGGGTGGTATAGATCGGTCTTGGGATTGGCAATGATTACTGCATCCCAACTGGCAGCTGCGGCAGTACGAAGTATGGCTCCAATATTTCCAGGTTTTTCTGGAGCCTCCAAAACCAATATACGACTGTCATTATTCACAAAAATATCATTGATGTGATGACTTTTGGTTTCCAATACAGCAATGACATCCTCAGAACCCGAACGCATACTCACGCGATCAAATAGAGCCGTGCTTAATTCAAAAACATCCTCCGATTGCACCTCAATAATTTCTTCATCACAACCCTCTCTGTAAAATAGAGTGTCGATTTTATAACCCATCTCAACCGCTCTATTCAATTCACGATCACCGAATACGACAAAACGATTCTCTTTTTTACGAGCCCTTGATTTGCTCATCAAAAGAATGAGTTTTTTGATATGGGGGTTGTGGGAACTGCTGAGGTATTTCAAATCTTTTTTTTGTAAAGTTATTGGGTAATTGACAGAACTACACCAAAATTACTTTACATTTTATGATAATTTATGACCAATCCTACCATTTCATTGTAGCTCTTAATTCCACTTTTTTGGCCGTTGGCTTTCAGGTAGCTGTCATAGGTTTTGTCAAAAATGACCTCAAAAGGGTTTTTGTATTTTTTCCAAAAGTCGTTCACTTCTTTGAAGTTTTTGAGAATACCTGGGTTCAACAGTTTTAATTTATTTCTTGCTTTCTCTGGATCCAGCTTGTGAAAATCGTTGAATAAATATCTAAATGCAAAAGTATTTCCAGCGTATTGAACGTGGAGATCCTCAGACTTGATGGCGGACAGATAGGCTATAAAATTGGCTTCATTTTCAGCAGCATAGCCCATTTGATGTGCGGTTTCGTGCAGTGAAGTCGTAATCAAACTCTGAATGGGCATTTTGGCATTTACCTGTGACTCAAGTGTAAAGGGATTTAAATATCCCGAGTATCCCATGTAGGATAGGGGGAGGCTCATCAGGGATTTTTTGACCTTGGAGGTTTTCAGGAGGGTTTCGTGATATGCAGGATGATAAAGACTTATTTTTTCTAAAATATTTTCCATTAAATTAGGGAATGTCACCGCCATAGTATCGGAAGAAACAAGGCGATTGTGCCAATAATTAGATTCTTCGATAATTTTATCCAAACGATCCTCCAAATCCTGTTCGCTATACTCAATAGGTATCTGAAATTGTTGATTTAATGGTAGTCTGTGGTAATTGAACCCCCAACTGAGGTGGAAAATCCAAGCCACAACAATAACTACTGATCCAAAATCTCCCAATATACTTAGTGGTTTGACCCTATAATGGGGGAATTTTATAAAAATTGCTCTGAGGAAATAGAGAATAAGTGAAAAATAGAGGATATCTCCCAAGGAGAAGGGGAACAAATCCAATAAATGTCGATGTAAATCGAAAACCAGTGGATAGAAAACCCGACTGTAGTATTTCTCAATAAACTCAGGATTTTTGCGGGCAAAGCTTATCAACAACCACAGTGGGATAGCAGAGTACCAAACCAAGGTAGTTGTTCTTTTGCTCATGTGCAGAAATTCACATTACTTTAAATGGATTTGATATTCTACTACTCAATCAGATCAATAATTTCAACTTCGAAAATCAGATCGGAATTAGGAGGGATCACTTGGTTCCCGTTTTCGCCATAGGCCAATTGATAGGGTAAAAACAGGGTCGCTTTGTCTCCAACATTCAAAAGCCTCAATCCTTCCTTAAAACCCTCAATCATACCTGCTTCGGGACTTACATCGGCTTTGATGGGTTGATAAGCTCCAGCGGCTTCGCGATTGGGATCTACCATGTCCAAAGCCTGAGCGGTTTCCAACTTACTGGTTTCCAGTAAAACTCCATCGGAAAAGTAAACGGCATAGTGGGTATTTACCTTATTGGTGGTTGTCACCTTGGGGCCTTCTCCTTTTTCGGTAATGAAGTATTGGAGACCTGAGGAAGTTTTAGTGGCTTTGGCTTTTTGACTGTTAAATTTTTCTTGCGTTACCTTCATGATGGCTGATTGTTTTTCAGCTTTTTCTTGCTCCGCTTTTATTTGTTCTTCAAAATAACTTAAAAACACTTCTGGAGCATCGAATCCTTTGGCATCACTTCCTTTTCTGATAATGGACACTTTCATGATAGTGTCGTTTTGAGCAATACTGTCCACGACCGTTTGACCTTGAACTACTTTTCCGAATACAGTATGTTTACCATTGAGCCATGGGGTTTCTTTATGGGTGATGAAGAATTGGCTTCCATTGGTTCCAGGTCCAGAATTGGCCATAGAAAGTATACCTGGTCCACTGTGGGTCAAATCAGTAAACTCATCAACAAATTGATAACCCGGGCCGCCAGAGCCTGTTGCGGTGGGATCTCCCCCTTGAATCATAAAATCTGGGATAACCCTGTGAAAGATTATTCCGTCATAAAACTTTTTACCCAAAAATTCTTTTGCGACTTTAGGGTTGTTTCCTTCTGCTAAAGAAACAAAATTGGCAACGGTGATGGGTGTTTTCTCTAACTCCAATTGCAGGATGATGTCACCTTTATTGGTTTCAATATTGGCGTATAAGCCTTTGTCTAATTCGGGATATTGTTGAGTACAACTCATTATTAGTGTTGCAAAAAAGAGTCCCAGTAAATTGCTTTTTTTCATCTTTAGGTTTTTATTTTTTTTCAAGTTTTAAAAGTTCTATTGTGAAACGAAGAGGTTGATTGATTCCAATTTTTTCTCCATCGCCTTGATAACCGTAACAAAGGTAGGAAGGAAACAGAAATACTCCAATTTCTCCCAAACGTAAATATTTGACACCTTCTCGAAGGGCAGGTATCAAATCTTCTTGATCTACAAAAAAACTGATCTCCCCCAATTCTTTTTCATTGTAAAGAAGGTTTTTATTTAGATCCTCTATGCGATACCTAAAAGTTACACGATCGCCTTTTTTGGGGTAGCTCCCATTGGAATTTATTTTTTTTTGATATGCATACCAAAAGCCTTGTGGAGTACTTTCAAAAGAAAGCTTTTCCTCACGCTGTATTGCTTGGCGAAACAATGTTTGTTCGATGGCAATAATATTTTTATTCCTCTTCGCAGATTCTTTGAGAAAATTTTGCTTTTGTTTGTTAATGGGTCTTCGTGGCTCAAGGTTTTGACAACTCAGCACTCCAACCATCAAAAGAGAGAACAATAGTATTCTAAACATCAAAATAAGATTTTTCGTCAGCGACTGCATTTCTAAATCGGCTGACAGTTTCCGCCAAGGTTAAGTGCGAAACACCCCCTGCAGCGTTGATGTGCCCTCCTCCGTTAAAATGTTTTTTTGCGAATTGATTGACATCAAAGGATCCTTTGGATCGAAAAGACATTTTAATGATTTTTTCCGCCTCATTTTCAATCATAATTACGGCCAAAGATATTCCCAAAAGACTCAAACCATAATTTACAAAACCCTCAGTATCCCCTTTTTTAAAATTGTTTTGGTTCAATTCCTTTTGAGAAAGGGTGATATAGACTACTGGAACTCCCTCCATCTTTGTTAGGTTGTTTAGGGCTGTTCCCAAGAGTTGTAACCTATCAAAGGAGTAGGTGTCATATATTTTTTGATGAATGAAATGGGGTACTGCCCCTTTTTCTATTAGTCTGCTTACAATTTGATGTGTTCTGGCTGTGGTCGAAGGAAATCTAAATGAGCCGCTATCGGTCATAATTCCCGTGTAGAGGCAAGTCGCTATGGAGGGGTCAATTTTATCGTCATCTAGAGCGGAAATCAATTCAAATACCATTTCACAAGTTGATCCTATGGTCGAGTCTGAGTAGGTAATTGAGGCATAGTCACCGGGATGTTCGTGGTGATCAATCATTATTTTCAGAGCATTACTTTGTTCCACAATGGGAGTCATTTTATCAATTCTATTGAGTTGATTGAAGTCTAAAGTGAAAATAATATCTGCTTTTTCAATCCTTTCAGACGATTCATCAGGAAGCTGAGAGAATTTTAAAATTTCGTTTTGGCCAGGCATCCAATCTAAAAATTCGGGGTATTCATTCGGGGATATGATCTGAGATTCATGTCCTGTTTTGGTTAAAAAAGCATTTAGCGAAAGACTGCTTCCCAAGGCATCACCATCAGGGTTTTTGTGGGGAATGATGACTATTTTTTTTGGGGAATTTAGTGCTTTTCGAAATGATTTGAGCAGTTGTTGATCCATGTATTCAAATATACCAAAATTTGCTCCTTCTGATTTAAAGCGATGGTCTAAAAATTGAATTAATGGAGTTGGAGACAATAAACATGTGCATTTTTTTTAAATTTACAACAAAAAACTGCTATGCCTTCCAATAGAACTTTTACCATGATCAAACCCGACGCCATTGAAAAAGGACATGTTGGAGCCATTCTCAATAAAATTATCGCTTCAGGATTCAGAATTGTATCAATGAAGATGACTCAAATGTCTCTTCGTGATGCGGAGTTGTTTTATGCAGTACATAAGGAACGCCCATTTTTTGGTGAATTGGTAGCTTTTATGAGTCGAGGCCCTATAGTGGCCGCCATACTCGAAAAAGATAATGCTGTAGATGACTTTAGAACTTTAATTGGAGCCACCAACCCCGAGGAGGCTGCTGAGGGAACTTTGCGCAAACAATTTGCAACATCTATGGGTGAAAATGCAGTACATGGTTCTGATAGTAATGAAAATGCTGAAATTGAAGGTGCTTTTCATTTTTCTGGTAGAGAGATGTTCTAGCGAAGTACAATTTTTTCGAGTATTTCACTACCCAGTTGTTCATTCATCATTTCTAGAATTTTATCTTTTCCATATCCCAGTTCCTCTCTCAAGGCTGCATTGTTCAACGATACAAAAAGCGTGTTTCCTCTGAGCGTAATTTTTTCTGTGTAACTGGTCATATGCGATCCCATCAACTCGTACCACAACTCATTGATGCGTGCATTGGTAATTCCGCTTTTCAAGGCTTTTGACTGAACGATTTCGTCCAATACCTTACCAATGGTTTGAGGTTCAAATTTTCTTTTGGATAACTTCATGAATCAATGCTCGTTGTGAAACTTTTTGTAATGATACCTTTTTTCTTGGTGTTCGAGAATCAGTTTGTTTTCATTCAATTTTATAATCTTCTCCTGCCATTGATCCCAAACCGTTTGAAAATTCAGATAACAATTCTTTCCCTTAAAGGTAATCTTAAAATTATTTAAATCTTCGGTCACCAAAAATTTATTTCCCAACTGTGGTTGTACTTTTTTTCTTACTCCATTTCTCTCATTCATTTCGTAAAAATCCAATAGGGTAGTGGCTCCCTTGGGATAAAAAGTTTCATCCTTGTGCGTGATGTATTCAATATTCCAATAACCATTTAGCAAGATAAGATCGCTTGGTGTAATTTCATTTTTACATCCCAGACACAAGATTATCGAACTGAGGATAAAATATCTGCGCATTATCAGCTAAGGTTAAAAATTTCGTAAGCAGAGGAACTCATTTCCAGCGCCGCTTTGATTCTGTCTTCGTGGGTGTCGGAGATAAATATTTGTCCAAGATTTTCATTGTCAAACAATTGTATGGTTTGAGTTACCCTTTCTTGATCTAACTTGTCGAAAATATCGTCTAGTAAAACTATGGGATTCATCCCAGATTTTTCTTTGATAAAATCAAATTGTGCTAGTTTGAGTGCGATCAGAAAGGTTTTTTGTTGCCCTTGACTACCAAATTTTTTGATGGGCATTTCAGAAATCTGCATATCCAAGTCGTCTTTGTGGATACCAACAGAAGTGAATTGCAGGATTTTATCCTTTTCTAAACTTTGATCCATCAAATCAGACATTTTATTTTCCCTAAGTTGGGATGTGTATTGAATATCCACTTCCTCTGCACCGCTACTGATGCTCTGGTATCTTTTTAAAAATATGGGAATAAACACTTCCATAAAAGCTTTTCTCTTTTCGTAAATGGGATGTGCTAATTCACTTATTTGGTGGTTGTAAATGACCAAAGTGTCCCCATCAAAGGTTCGGTTTTGAGCAAAAAACTTCAGCAGTGCATTGCGTTGTGCGAGTACTTTATTGTAGTCGGAAAGATTTTTTAAATAGTTTTTATCTGTTTGACCAATGACCCCATCGATAAATTTCCTCCGAGTGCTGCTCCCTTCAATGATCAAATTCCGATCAGCTGGTGAAATAATCACCAATGGAATCAGCCCAATGTGTTCTGAGATTTTATCATAAACTTTCCCGTTTCTTTTAATGGTCTTTTTTTGACCTTTTTTGAGACTACAATTGATTTTTTCTTCTTTTCCCTCTTTATTGAATTTTCCCTCAATCAAAAAAAACTCCTTTCCAAACTGGATGTTTTGGACTCCGGAGGGGTTAAAATAGCTTTTGGTAAAGGCCAAATGATAGATGCTGTCTAAAATATTCGACTTGCCTATTCCATTATTCCCAATAAAACAGTTGATAGGAGCCTGAAAACTGAATTGAGAGGCCTCAATGTTCTTGTAATGGGTTAGGGTCAATTGCTTTAAAAACATGAATGCAAATATAGTTTGGTTCAGAAAGGTAAAACAAAATTTAAATTAATTTTCCCTGCTTATTTTCATAATGCTGTGAGTTTTTGGATTTGCACTAAAAAAGGTTAATTTTGGGAACTTAAAAAAACTAAGATGGCAACCTACAAAAAGAGAGGTTATAAAAAATCAATTGCACCTGGTAACGAAAAGCAGGTTGAAGTGGAAAGTACCACTGCAGAGGTGTTTGAAAAATTAGACACTACCGCATCTCGAACAGAGCAATGGGTCTCCAAATTTCAAAATTTTATTTTGGCAGGTGTAGCGATCATCGCTTTGTCTGTTTTGTCCTACTTGGGCTATCAGAACTATATCTTTGAACCTCAAAAACTGGAGGCAATAAGTGAACTGAGTCAAGCTCAATATTATTTTGAGTTGGCCGTTAATGGTCAAGATTCTGATTCTTTGTTTCGTAGAGCCCTCAATGGTGGAGAAGGAAAATATGGCTTTTTGGATATTATCGACAACTATGGAGGAACACCTGCGGCCAAACTCGCCACCTACAGTGCTGGAATGGCCTACCTCAATTTGGGAGATTATGCCAACGCCATCGAATACCTCGATCAATTTGACACTGATGACATATTGTTGAAAGCCTTGGCAAAAGGAGCCATCGGTGATGCTTTTGCTCAAATTGATCAACCTGAAGAAGCCTATGATTATTATGTGGCCGCTTTTAAGTCCAGTGATAATTCTTTCAGTGCTCCTAAGTATCTTTTTAAAGCGGGAATTTTGGGAACTTCTTTGGGTAAAAAAAGTGCGGCACTAGAATATTTTAAAAGGATCCAATCCGAATATCCCGATTCTGCAGAAGCACGAAAGGTTGAAGTCCAAATAGGTCTCCTAGAAAACCTCAATTAATGGCTACTGCTGATAACAGTCTCTCTCAATACGATCATTTTAAAGTTCCTGATGGAAAAAATTTTCGAATCGGATTGGTTGTTTCAGAGTGGAATCCTACGATAACAGAAGCCCTTTTTCAAGGAGCCAAAGCTACATTGACCCATCACAATGTTTCTCCAGAAAATATCATCAGAATTGATGTTCCAGGAAGTTTTGAATTGATTTATGGAGCGAGTAGGGCTCAACAAATGGATCTTGATGCCATCATTGTCATTGGATGCGTCATTAAGGGTGAAACAAGACACTTTGAATTCATTTCAAATGCTGTAGCCCATGGAATCAAAGACCTCAACCTCAATGGTAAAGCGCCAGTAGTTTTTTGCGTTTTGACAGATGATACCATCGATCAATCTAAGGCCAGGAGTGGAGGAGATAAAGGTAACAAAGGTGTTGAGGCTGCCGTCGCTGCTTTGAGGATGATCAGCCTGTAATTTTTACGTTATAAATTGCCAAACCCAATGGCAATTTCGTTCACTTTCGTTAAATTTGATTGAATTACTGCTATGCCCTATCATCAATTTATGACGTATGAAGATCAGTCTTTTCAAACTTAAAAAAAACCGAAGGTACAATTACACCCCTCGTTACTTCAGTGGGAAGGATGGAGGGAACCTCTATGATTTTGATTCCAAATTTTCAAAATATAGAGACACCTACAATCAGAATGACTACGGTCAGCAATGGCAAGATGCTCGTCTAAAGATGCGAAATCGAAGTAACCGAGGAATTTCTACCCGCTTGGTCATCATCATATTGATTTTGGTTTTGATTTTTCTATACGTTATTGATTTTGATTTATCCCTATTTAAAGGCTAATGGCTGACATTATTTCGCTTTTGCCAGATCATGTGGCCAATCAAATTGCTGCTGGTGAGGTCATTCAAAGACCAGCTTCTGTGGTCAAAGAGCTATTGGAAAATGCAATTGATGCCAAGGCTACCGATATCCAATTATTGATTAATGGAGCTGGAAAAACCATGATTCAAGTGATCGACAATGGTATTGGAATGTCTACCACCGATGTGAGATTGGCATTTGATCGACATGCGACTTCCAAAATTAAATCTGCTGAAGATTTATTTTCCATAACCTCCAAAGGGTTTAGGGGAGAGGCTTTGGCCTCAATCGTTGCTATTGCGCAAGTGGAGGTTCATACCAAAAGGGCAGAAGACGAAATCGCGACCTGTCTTAAAATTTCAGGAAGTAAAGTAGAAGATCAGGAGGTTTCTGTCGCTCCCACCGGAACTTCCATTGCCGTAAAAAATCTTTTTTATAACGTCCCCGCAAGAAGAAATTTCCTCAAATCTGATAAAGTTGAATTGCGACACATCATAGATGAGTTTCATCGGGTAGCCTTGACCCATCCTGAAGTGAGATTTACATTTTTACAAAATGGGACAGAGCTTTTTGACCTGCCGGCTGCAAATTTCAGAAAACGAATTGCTAATATTTTTGGAAATAAGATAGAAGAGAAATTAATTCCAGTAGAGGAAATGACAACAGTAGCTGGGATTGAAGGGTTCATTGTAAAACCTGAATTCGCTAAAAAATCTAGAGGTCAGCAGTTCTTTTTTGTCAATAAGCGTTTTATCAAGAGTCCTTTTTTAAATCACGCGGTGAGTTCTGCCTTTCAAGGTCTGTTGAGGGATCAATTTCATCCAGGTTATTTTATCTACATACAAATTGATCCAAAGACCATCGATATTAATATTCACCCAACAAAAACAGAGATCAAGTTTGAAGAGGAGCAAAACCTCTATGCGATTATTAAATCAATGGTCAAACATAGTTTGGGAATGTTTCAAGCCGCTCCTGTCTTGGATTTTGAAAGAGATCCCAACTTGGACACCCCCTACGATTTTAAACAAAAGCTTCCTTCAAACACCCCTTCGATTGAGGTTGATTCGAGTTTTAATCCTTTTAAAGATTCTCATAAGGGCATTCCCAAAGCTTCTAAAAGCAACTGGGAAAGTCTCTATTCTGGATTGGAGATGCCAAATGATAATAGTGCTGATGAAGAATTAAAACTTGCCATAGAGCAAACCCCAAAAGTTTTTCAGTTACTGAGAAAGTTTATTGTGACCACGACCCGTTCTGGTCTTTTGGTCATTGACCAACAAAGAGCACATCAAAGGGTACTTTATGAAAAATTTCTCAGTAGTATTACCAAACGAGACATGGTCAGTCAACAATTGATCTTTCCCAAGGAAATTGAATTGACGCAACAACAAATCGCTTTGTTTGGGGAATTGGAGGCCAACTTAAATGCTATGGGGTTTGTGGTAAAACAACATGATAACCTCCTTCATATTACGGGTATTCCCGCCATTTGCGACGATAAGCAGTTGGGACAGCTTTTTGAGGATATATTTTCTCCTCCCGATGATCAAGAACAAGTGGTCAGTTTTAGCCAACTGGATTACATGGCTAAAATATTATCCAAGTCCCTTTCCATCAAAGGAAATTTGACCCTTACTGTAGAGGAACAACAGGCTTTGGTCGATGATTTTTTTGCTTGTAAAGACACCTTGACGAGTCCTTTTAATCGTAAGATTTTTATTACTTTAGATAAAGAAGAATTAGAAAAGAAATTGGATTAATGCGGAACGTTACCGAAACAGTAAAACACTTACTGATCATCAATGGAATTTTTTTCTTGGCAACTCTAACCCTTGGTAATCAAGTATATGATTGGTTTGCATTACACTATCCCAGTAACCCAAAATTTGAAATCTGGCAGCCCCTGACACATATGTTTATGCATGGGGATATTTCCCATATTTTTTTCAATATGTTTGGACTGTGGATGTTTGGAACTCCTTTAGAACAAATGTGGGGAAAACAGAAGTTTATATTCTTTTATCTCTCCACAGGACTTGGTGCTGCTGCATTACAGCTTTTACTGTATTACTATCAGGTGGATAGCGTCAATAGTGGTTTGAGTGAATTCGGACTTACAGCCCCTCAAATCGACAGTTTTTATCAAACTGCTGAATTACCTACTGCGGCCATTAATGAGATTGGAGAGGGAAAATTGTCGGGTGCATTCAATGCCTTTCGTTCTGTAATGGTTGGTGCCTCGGGAGCTCTCTATGGTGTTTTGGTGGGCTTTGCGATGATATTTCCCAATGCCCAATTGATGCTTTTGTTCCCCCCCATTCCCGTGAAAGCCAAGTTTTTGGTTCCCATTCTGATATTTGCAGATCTTTTCTTTGGGTTTTCATCTTACTCTATCGGGCCTATTGCTCACTTTGCCCATGTAGGTGGAGCCATCACTGGTTTGGCCATGATGTGGTATTGGAAAAAAAAAGAGAACAATAACAATCGTTGGGATTTATGAGTTTTTTGGACAATGTCAAATACAGGTTTGCCACTTTTTCCATTGCAGAAAAAATCATTTTAGTAAATGTAGTTTGCTTTGTGCTGCCCCTGTTACTCAATGTACTTTTCTTTTTGTTTAATATTCCGTCCAATGCATACATAAACTGGCTTCAACTTTCCCCCAATCTTGGGACTTTTATCACAAGGCCTTGGACTTTGATCAGTTATAGTTTTATTCACAGTGGGTTTTTTCATTTATTGTGGAATATGGTGCTTCTTTATTATTCCGGACGTTTGCTCCTCAATCTGTTTCCAGATCGAATTTTCATCAATAACTACTTTTTAGGTGTCATTTCAGGCGGTTTGATTTTTGTAGGAAGCTATGCTTTGTTTCCTGTTTTTGCAGGAACTTACCCACCAATGATAGGAGCCTCTGCAGGAGTAATGGCTGTGTTTATATTCATCTGTACTTATACCCCCAACCAGGAAATTCGTTTTTTCTTTATCAACCTAAAATTAAAATACCTTGGTTTGGCTTTCTTTTTCCTCGATGTCATTCAAATCCCTTATGGTAATGCAGGTGGTCATTTGGCACATATAGGTGGAGCAGTATTGGGATTTTTATATGCCAGACAACTGAGCGTAGGAAGAGACATAGGATTGGGTTTTCAGAGTGTTTGGCAGTCTATTTTTGCAAGAAAACATCTTAAAACAGTTTATCGTGCCCCTCAAAATAAATCGGCTGCGTCAAAAGAAAGTGGTGAAAGTAATCATCAAAATAAAATTGATGGTATTTTAGATAAAATCAGTAAGTCGGGTTATGACAGCCTGAGCAAAGAAGAAAAAGATTATTTGTTTAGAGCTGGTAAAGAATAACACTAGCAAATAATATAAGAAGCCCTTTTCTATGAAATTGAACTTTCTGTCTAAAATTTTAATGCTGGCCAATCTGGTCTTGTTGATACTTCAGCTTTTTCTGATGGATACATTCTGGGATTTTTACCATTATCCATTTCTCAACTTGATGGTTCCCGTAATTGCATTAATCAATGTGTTCTTCTTTATTTTTTGGGTTATTAAATTCAAATGGCCTTTTCTCCTTTTTATTTTTTCTTTTTTAATTGGATTTAAGGAGTGGGGAAAACTCTACAAATTTCCCAATAATGCCATCCCTATTTCCAGTGGAATCAAAGTGATGAGTTTTAATGTTAGATTGTTTAATAGTTTTGAATGGATTGACTCCAAGTCGGTTCCTGAATCTATTGAAAGTTTTATAAATAAAGAAAGTCCTGATCTGGTCTGTTTGCAAGAGTATTCCAAGGAATACAGTCCAAAGTTTAAAAACTATCCTCATCAATACATTGCCTCACCTAAAAAGAATGGACAAAATGGACTCTGTATTTTATCGAAATATCCACTTTTGAATCGTGGCCAGTTGGACTTTGAAGATTCCAATAACAGTGTTCTATATGCCGACTTTTTTTATAAAAAAGACAGCATTAGAATTTACAATGTACATTTGGAATCACTCAGAATTAATTTAAAAGACACCCTTTTCACCCAAAAACATTCTCAAAAATTCATTGAAAGAATACAGTCTGTCGTTCAGAAACAAGAGCTTCAGATTGATCGATTTGATAAAGTTGATCAAAAAAACAACTATCCAACCATCATTTGTACAGACCTTAACAATAATGCTTTTTCAAGGGTTTACAAACGTTTAAAAGACGATCGTTTGGATGCTTTTATGCAGTCGGGTGACGGTTTGGGATCAACCTATAAACTGGCTTACTTTCCCTTTCGAATCGATTTTATATTTACAGATCAAAAATTCAAGGTCATAAATTTTAAGACCCATGACATTAAGCTTTCAGATCACAAACCCATCTCAACATTGCTGGAATGGAAATAAATTTAATTTTTGACTTGTCTGAGATATTCTAGACTTTGCGGCCCTAAATTGAATATTAAATCTAGGATGCTCAGATTATTTATAAATCCGTGTTTGGATTGAAAAACTTGATGATAGTGGGGGTTGTCTTTTTTAACTTTTTTCTTAGCGATGATCAAATCAGAAAATTCTTTCTCGACTTTTACCATTCTAAGGATATTCACCTCGGCATCCAAAAGAGAAAGAATCTTTTCAATCAAGACAATGTTAAAATCCATCAGTTTTTCAAAGTTTTGATGGTAATAAGGATAGAATTCATCTTCATAATACTCGAAGAAAGGGGAGGAGCGGTAGGCCGCTTCTAATGATTTCCAGTGGTCTTTTTGCCAACCATTTTCATAGTGAATGGCCACATTCTCATCGATTTGACGACCTTGATTTTTGGCGTGAACAATGGGTATGGTTAATTTCAGCTTTCCGTTGGCACCATATATTTCTGTGCGATTTCGATAGGTTTGTTTTTGGTAGATATTGTGAGTAACAAACGCAACTTGTGTTTGAGATACCATCCAAGCCATATAGTGGATATTGGGGAGGTATGCAGGACAAACTCCACTCACCATTAGCCTCGCTTGTTACTTTTTCGCTTTCGGTAATAAACATAGCCTTGCCATATCACAATGAGAATGACAAAATAAGGGAAATAGGATACCCGTTCTCCAGAACCACCTACGGTCGAGAATACTCTGTCCCATCGTACTTTCCAGTTTCGAATTCCATCATTAATTCCGTCAATGCTGAACCAAATGAATACTGGTTTTCCAACGATATGATCCTCTGGAACAAATCCCCAAAAACGACTGTCTTCCGAACGATGACGATTATCTCCCATCATCCAGTAGTAATCCATTTTAAAGGTGTACTGAGTACTTTTCTTTCCGTTGATCAGCAAGGTATTCCCGTCAGTTTCAAGCTTGTTTTTTTCATAATCAACGATGATTTTTTTGTAGAGGGGCAAATTGTTTAAATCTAAGTCAACAGTTACTCCCTTTTTTGGGATAACAATTGGCCCATAATTGTCTTGGTTCCAATCAAATGGTATTTTATTGGGGAAAAAAGACAAATTGGGAGTTTTGATTTTTTGGTTCCTTTGAACAATACTGTCTATCCAGTTTTGTTTTTCAATTTCTTCAGCCTCCTTGACGGTTAAATTTAAATCTTTTGTTTTTTCGAGGATTTCACTGACCCTTAACCCTAGCGACCTTATCAATTCTATGGGCAATCCCGTATGACGGGTAATCACTATAAAATCTTCTTGACCTCTTCCCTGCGTACCCACTAAATATGGAGCCAGTTGGTCATAACTGTTTTGAGTAATGTTTTCGATTTTAAACCTTCTGTAAAAATCTTTAATACCGAGTTCTAATAATTTTCTAGACGATACCCCTTTGCTGTTGTATGCTTTAAAATTGTAGAGCACATTTGCTCTGTCTGGCAATACATTCTTATCTCCATTGATATGGACAAAACCACCGATAATTTCAAGTGTATCTCCAGCTATACCAACACATCTTTTGACGTAGTTTGATTTTTTATCCAAAGGTTTCTTGACACCAGTCTCTTTGACGAAAAACTGTCTAACGGTATCGGCAGGCCAATTGAATACAACGATATCATTTCTTTTGATCTTTTGAATCCTCGGAAGTCGCAAATAAGGCAATTGAGGCTTGTTGGAGTATGACCTGGTCTTGACTATTGGAAGAGTGTCGTGAACCATTGGAAATGCAACTGTGGTTGAAGGAATTCTCGCACCGTAATGGAATTTACTTACAAATAAAAAGTCACCAATGAGTAATGATCTTTCTAACGATCCTGTTGGAATAATATAGGGTTGAAAAAAGTAATTGTGAACAAAAGTAGCGGCGACCACAGCAAAAACAATAGAGCCAATCCACTCACTAAAGGCAGACCTAGAAATGTCTTTTTTATCCGAAATGTATTTCGGATCGGATTGATAATTTATGACATAAATATAAAACCCTAGAGTCACAACAGCCAATACACTGTCTATGGTTTTGCTTTTTCCAAAATGTTTCACGGTGTCAATCCAAAAAACCATGAAGATCATAAGGTTGATGACAGGAAGAAACAATAACAATACCCACCATTTGGGACGGTGAATGATTTTTAGTAAAACGATAGCATTGTAGACAGGAACGAGAGCTTTCCAAGGTGCCTCTCCGGCTGCCTTATATAATTTCCAAGTCCCTAAAAAGTGAACGACTTGAATTGCCAAGCCGAAAATGATCCATTGAATTCCACTCATTTGATTATAGATTTAGGACATCATCCATATTAAAAATTCCTTTTTTACCCACCATCCATTCTGCGGCAATGACTGCACCAAGGGCAAAGCCTTTTCTATTATGGGCTTTGTGCTCGATGGTAATATCGTCGATAGGGGATTCATACTTAATACTGTGGGTACCGGGTACTTCACCCTCCCTATGCGATTGAATACTTAAGCTGTCTTTAGCATTTTCACCCAACTTCCAGTCGATGAGATCACTGTTTTCAATGATGCCCTCTGCCAATGTTATTGCCGTGCCGCTAGGTGCATCCAATTTGTGAATGTGATGGGTTTCCTCCATTGAAGCTTTATATTCCTTATGCGGCTTCATCATCTGGGCCAAGACCTTATTCAATTTAAAAAAGAGATTGACGCCCACACTAAAGTTAGAGGCATAGAGAAAAGCGGTATTTCTTTCTTGGGCAATTTGAGTCACTTGTTGGTAGGCATCCAGCCAGCCAGTTGTGCCACAAACCACTGGAACTCCTTGATTCAGAGCGCTGGAGATGTTATCTACCGCTGCATCTGGAATACTAAAGTTAATGGCTGCATCGGCTTCATGCAGTTTACCTTCTGTTAGATTTTTATCTATTTTACAAACGATTTCATGGCCTCTTTCCAAAGCAATTTGTTCTATTGCTTTGCCCATTCTTCCATATCCTAATAATGCAAACTTCATATCTTTTTTTAAAGTTTGACCAAGACCTGTAAACCAACATTGGCATCCGTGCCGAAAACGTCAGGTTCAAATTTAGGCTTGACACTCAAGTTGTCTTTTATGTTAAACTGCATCAGATGAGCACTTACATTGGCATCCAAAATGTTTAACATATAAGTCCCCAATATAAAGAGAAATGACATATCTCTGTAGTTTTTGTGAAATTTCATCCCCTCCAGCAATTTAGTTTTGTCGGGAATTAGTAAAATAAACTCATCATCTGTGTAACCACTGTTTCTTCTTTTGTAGGCTGATCTGTAGCGATCCAATTCTTTTTGGTTGTACACGTAGCCATAAACCGATGCACCAATAGCTCCATAAACAAATGGAACTTTCCAAGCTTTACCTATGTAAATCTGTCCCAAACCCGGGAGTATAGCAGAGTAAAATGCTGCCTTAGAGGGAGTCAAAGGACTTTCGATAAGTCTTTGTTTTCGATTTTTTTGTTCTTCTTTGGGAAGTTGTTGCGCGAAAACTTGGAGGTTAAGCAGGAGGAGAATTGGGAGTAAGACTTTAGTCTTCACTTTTTATTTTTTTGATGATCTCGTTAAGCTCCTCTTGAGAGTTAAAAGAGATTTGAATGTTCCCTTTTCCTTTTTCGTTTCCCTTGACAGTGACCTCAGAATTGAAAAAACTTTTTAGTTCTTCTGTCGCATCATTGTAAAAAATTGGTTGGGGAGTTTTGGATGTGCTCGGGGATTGGCCTTTTTTGATTTTCTGAACTAGTAACTCTGTCTCTCTGACAGAAAGGGAACCGGCAATGATCTTTTCATAAATCTCCAATTGCTTTTCATTTTCTTCCACATTGATCAAGGCTCTACCATGACCCATAGAAAGAAATCCATCTCTCATTCCTGTTTGGACGATAGGATCCAATTTAAGTAAGCGCATATAGTTGGCTACGGTAGACCTTTTCTTTCCAACCCTTTCACTTAATTGGTTCTGAGTGAGTTGGATTTCATCGATCAATCGTTGATAGGAAAGTGCAATTTCTATGGGATCCAAGTCTCTTCGTTGGATGTTTTCGACCAAAGCCATTTCGAGGGCTTCTTGGTCATTGGCGATTCTCACAAAGGCCGGAATGGTTTCAAAATCTAAAGATTTTGCAGCCCGATAACGGCGTTCTCCCGAGACCAATTGATATTGATTTCTCTCCAGTTTCCGAACTGTTACAGGTTGAATGATCCCAAGGGCTTTGATGGATTCCGCCAGTTCTTGGATGGCTTCTTCGTTAAAGTGTGTTCTGGGTTGGAAGGGATTGACCTCGATTTTATCGATTTCTAAATCGATGACGTTCCCCACTACTTTGTCTGCATTGACATCTCTGGCTGAGCTTATTTCTCTTTCAGGGTCGTCTAGGAGCGCCGAAAGCCCTCTTCCCAAAGCCTGTTTTTTGTTTTTCTTAGCCATTAATTATTTTTTTTCGTCTTTTTTATAATTTCATTGGCGAGGGAAAGGTAGTTCTTGGCCCCTTTACTGGTGGCATCATAATCGATAATACTTTCCCCAAAACTTGGAGCTTCACTCAAACGAATATTTCGTTGTATAATGGTTTTGAAAACCATTTTACCGAAGTGCTTTTGAACTTCTTCCACTACTTGATTGGAGAGTCTCAAACGAGAGTCGAACATGGTCAATAATAAACCTTCAATATCTAAATTTTTGTTGTGTATCTTTTGTACACTTTTGATTGTATTTAAAAGCTTGCCCAAACCTTCCAAAGCAAAATACTCACATTGTATAGGGATGATCAAAGAGTCTGCCGCTGAAAGCGCATTAAGGGTAATCAGTCCCAACGAAGGCGCACAATCTATTATGATGTAATCGTATTGATCATCAATAGATTCAAGAGCCTTTTTCAACATGTATTCCCGATTTTTTTTATCGACCAGTTCGATTTCTGTAGCGACAAGGTCGATGTGTGAGGGAATCAAGTCGAGATTTGGGGTGCTGGTAGCGATGATGGTTTGATCGGCTGTCGCCGTATGTTCCAACAATTGGTAGGTTCCTAGCTTTTGACTTTTAACATCAATCCCAAGCCCAGAAGTTGCATTGGCCTGTGGATCTGCATCCACCAACAAAATCTTTTTTTCCAAGATCGCCATTGCGGCTGCTAAATTAACAGCCGTTGTTGTTTTGCCTACTCCTCCTTTTTGGTTAGCAATCGCGATAGTTTTAGCCATTTTATTGTCTAAATTTTGATAAAAATACAATTAAAATTATGGCTTAAAAAATTATAACAAACTAGATTGGAGAAAAATGGAATTAAATTTTTAGAGATTCAAACTGTCTTCAATCTCGATGTAGAATATCGTTTCATTTTCTTTTTTGTGGCCGTAATTTTCACGAGCAAACCGCTCTAAACTATCTTTGCTGATTAATTGATCTGTATTTTTTTGATCCTTTTCAATCAAATTTATGAGTTCTTTTTTTTGGGTTTCAAGTTTTTCTATTTCTTGGTTTAATTCACGGTGAATCTTTAATGAGTGGGTGTCTAAGAAGATCATCCAAACCAAGAAAATTAAAAATATAACGATATAGAAATAGCGATAAATTTTACCCAAAATCCAATAAATTATTCATTTACACTGGCTACTTGCTCTTCAGTGACCATTTCTTTAGATTCATTTCCCCAATTGTTGAGGATATAATTCATTACATCAGCAATTTCAATATCATCGAGTCCTTGTTCTTGCATGACACCATTGTATTCTTCTCCATTGACAGTAATGGTTCCACTCAAGCCGTATTTGATTCCTCTGATGCTCAACTCAATATTATTGATCAAATAATCTGACTTGGCCAAAGGAGGGAAGACTCCAGAAACTCCCTCGCCAGTATCTAGGTGACATTGAATGCAGAAGTCTTGGTATATCTCTTCACCATCGGCTATACTTTGTTCCAGTGGTTTTTCTTGATAGAGCCATATTCCTTCAAAAAAAATAAACAAACCTAAAATACCAGTAAATATTTTCACGGATTATTTTTAAATTTTATTGAGGTTATATGTAATCATCTAGATTTTATCATTGCTGAACTAGCTTGAGAATTCCTTTACCCTCTACCCCAAGATAGATATAACCATCGGGGCCTTCTTTCACGTTTCTGACCCGTCCTATATCGTTAAGAATTTTTTCGCGTTTCACTACTTTCCCTCTTTTGATAACCAAACGCTCTAGATATTTAAACTTTAATGATCCGACAAAAAGGTTTCCTTTCCACTTCTTGTAAACTTTCGAACTGGAAAAAGCCATTCCACTGGGAGCAATAGAGGGAAGCCAATAGTATAAAGGCTGTTCCATTCCCGGCATCGATGTTTTGTCAGTAATGGAGGTACCGCTGTAATTTATACCATAAGTGATAACTGGCCAACCGTAGTTTTTTCCTTTATGAATAATATTGATTTCGTCACCACCCTTTGGGCCGTGTTCGTTTTCCCAAATCTCACCCGTTTCTGGATGAACGGTCATCCCCTGCGGATTTCTGTGTCCATAGGAATATACTGCTTTCAGTGCTCCTTCTTGATCTGCAAAAGGATTGTCCTCTGGAATACTTCCATCGAGATTCAAACGGTAGATTTTACCTCCGTCACGATTGAGGTCTTGGGGGTTGACATCGCGATTTCCACGATCCCCTATGCCGAAAAACAAATGACCTTTGTCGTCAAAAACAATTCTCGATCCCCAATGCTGACCCTTTTTGGTATTGGGTTTACCTTTATAGAGAAGTTTTATATTGGAAAGGCTGTTCCCATTCAATTCCCCACAATACAGAGCTGTATTTCCACCTTCATCCCCTTCTATGTGAACTCCGGCGGTGAAATAAATAATTTTATTGTTTTTATAATCGGGATGTAAAGCAACATCCAAAAGGCCTCCTTGACCTCTTTTGTAGATTTCAGGCAATCCTGAAACTTCAGCTTTTTCTCCGTTAGTCACCCTGTAGAGGGTGCCTTTTTTTTCAGTAACCAAAATTTCATTTTCACTAATAAAATCCATTCCCCAAGGAATGTCAATTCCATCAACGACGGTTTCGGTAGTGAACTTAGTTTGGTCTGGTGTTTTGACCTCTGGTGGATTTTCTTGAGATATGCAAGAAGTTAAACTGAATACACCGATCATCAATGACTTTAAAAACTTTTCTCTCATCTGGATATAAATTTAAAAAAATTATTAATTAATTGCCTTTTTGTACGCTTGTGTTGTCGTATAATATTTAGTGATCATGTTGGGGACTTCCCATTCCGGCAATATACTGTTTTTGTAATATTTGAGAAAGTTGTCCGTCACTTGTCCGAAATGTGCCTCATGCCCAATTTTAAGTATTTCGGGAATCACAATTTTCCATTGCGAATCTGATACTTTATCTGCGGTAACTCCTGGATAGTCTCCCTGAATGGATTCAAGGGCTTGTTTTAGGGTTGACTCAAAATCTCCCTCTTCTTTGGAGGTGACATAAAGCGTGGGTTTGAAATTTTCAGCCTCACCTTGTTTGATGATCAGATCGCTTTTTGATCCACGCATACTGCTTTGGTGGGTGTCTCCTGTGCATTCTGGAGCTTTGTAATTCCAAATCACGGATACCTTAGCGTGTTTGCCCTTAATAGTGTAATTGATTTCTCCATTGCAGTAAATATTGAGGGTATCGGATTTAACATCTTTTTGAAGATATTCGGGATAGCTATCCAAACCCGTAATGTTTTTAAACTGATCGGGAGCTAAGGAAGTGGTCCATCTTTTGGAAGAAATGATTTCAATATCTGATGAGTCAATGATTTGACCAGGAAATGCTTCCCATTGAACCAAATCTACCAAATGGGTAGTGACATCTACGATGCCCTCACCCTGTTGGTTGGTGTCCAGAAACCATGCAGGTCTGACCAATGGTTTTCCAGAAACAATTTTTGACAAATGGTGAATGCTTTCTTTGCTGATGGACGGTTCTAAAGGAGAGCCATCTAGGAGCATTCCAAAAACTTCGGGTTGCATGGATAGTGCTTTTTGGAGGCCTGTAGTTACTTCAAATCTTTCCGTCATAATGTCATAAACCAAAAGATTTTTTTCCGCTGCAATTTTAAAGACCTTTTTCAGCTTTTCAAAACCTTGTTGGTTTACCACCAGTGGCTTGTCGGCGTATACATTCAATCCCGCATTGACAGCGGCCAATATATAATCGATTTTTTTGGAATTTTTCCCAGAAACCACCATTACATTTCCTGGTTTTTCAGCGATCATTTTTTCGAGGTAGTCCTCACTAAAATGGGTCTTAACTGTCCAGTTTGTTGGATTTTCAGATCTGCTGTTGTATCCTTCAATTTTATTTAAAAAATCTTTCACCTCAGGCCCCTCAGGGGCATAAACATCAACGGTTGTATCAATGTCTTTATAAGAGGTTTTTTGGATCAAAGCCGCATGAAAATGACCGGGATCGAGGGTCATCAGTTTTACTTTTGAATTATCTTCTTTTGGTGTGCAACCCATGATGAATGTAGCAATTGCAATCCAGTAAAAATATTTAGTTTTCATTTTAATTTATGATTAAGCTTTTAAATAATTGGTTCCATAGGGTTTTCTTTGGTTTCTACTCAAAAGAGAATTGGCCTCATCGTCATTGATGAACTTTTCTGTTTTTGGATTCCATTCAAGCTTTCGAGGGATCTTCATTGCGATATGACTGATCAAACAAACCACACATGCCTTATGCCCAATATCCACAGGCGAAATGGGTGCTTTTCTAGATTGTATACAATCGAGCCAGTTGCCGTGTTGATCGTCAATTTTGTATAGATGGGTTTCGTTGGAGCCAATTTCAGAGGTTAAAATTTTGGGATCTGATGCGTCCAAAGCTTTTTTACTTTTTTCTTGGGCTACAGGGTCAGAACTAGAGGCCACATAAGCTCCTCGAGATACAAATATCCAGCCTTCTGATCCCTCATATCTTACCCCATTGGGATATCCTCCACTGGTAAGGACAGTGATACCATTGTCGTATTCATGTTTTACCATGAAATCACCATGAACATTCCAAAGTCCTGATTTGGGGAAATCTGCTATGGCTTGAACCGATGAAGGTCCCATCAATTCGGTATTCATTCCCCAAGCAGCAGAGTCATAGTGGTGTTGTCCCCAACCTGTAATCATCCCAGCACCGTAATTTTCATGTCTTAGCCAGCCTGGTCTGCCATATCCCTTTTGGGGATGCACTCCAATTTCTGTATAAGCTACTTCAGGTGTTGAGCCCAACCACATGTCAAAATTTAAATTCGCAGGAATGGGCATGGGTGGTGCTTCTGGTCCTCCAGGGTCACCAGGAAGTCCTATTTTTACGGTGTGTAATTTTCCGATTCTTCCGTTTCTAACCAATTCGGCAGCAATTCTGAATTGAGGCATGGCCCTTTGCTGAGTTCCTACCTGAAGGATGACATTGTTTTTTTTAACGGCATTGACCAACTGTCTTCCCTCTTCGACGGTCAGGGAGGTGGGTTTCTGAAGGTAAATGTCTTTACCTGCCATGGCTGCCTCCATTGCGGGTTGTGCATGCCAGTGGTCGGGAGTAGAGATCAAGACCGCATCAATGTCTTTGTCCATTAACATCTCACGATAATCCTCATACATTTTAGTTCCCTTGTAGTTGGTTTTTCCTTTTTTTTCTTGATAAAATTGATCGACCAACTGTTTTCCATCTTTCATTCTGTTGGAATCTAAATCACAAACTGCCATCACATTGGCAGCATCAAAGGCCATGGTGTCAACCAGATCGTGGGAACGAGCAATACGCCCACAACCTATTTGACCAATATTAATTTTGTTACTGGGCGCATTTTTTCCAAGCACATTGGCCGGAACTATGGAGGGGAAGCCAACCATAGCTGCTGTTCCTAATGCGGTTTTACCTATAAATTTTCTTCTTTTCATGTGTTTATTTTTTAACAACTTTTATTAAGGGTTGAAAAGCAAAGGCTTTCCAATTTTTTTCTGCTTCCTCAGGGGTAATTTTACCATCGAAAACCAGCATACGATAATTCAGTTCATAGAATTGATGAGGTTTAATTTTCCATTCTTTATGACGAATGGGGCAAAACTCAAAAAACATATCTCCTCTACCTTTGTTGGCATCCAATGGCCAGATCCTCATGGGTTCAGGGTGTGATTGATTTTGGGGGTGGCTCATAAAAAGAACCCCTGAACTCCCATCTCCATCACTGGAATCTCCATATACGATACACCATCTTGCAGAGGTGCCGTCTGCCGCTGTTCTACTTTTTCCACTAGAGGTGATGACCTCGCAATTGTCCTTATTCCATTGCTCTTTAAAGCGAAATCCTAACCCACCTCCATATCGATAAGCCTCAAAGAGGATCCCATTTTCCAACGGAGAACTGAAGTTGCTGGTGTAGTCTATAAAGTACTGATCGGGATTATTATTTTTCCACACTTTGACCCTTAGGTTTTCATTGATTGCCAATTGAGGTTTATTCTTTGGCGTCAGATTAATGTGTTCTTGATGTGAACTAAACCCACCATAAACGTTTCCACTATTGATGTTGTTGAAAGACTTAAACAAGACAGTGCCTTGGCCGTCTTTCAAATTCCAAAAGTCCACCCCAACATCATCGATTCTAGTTCTGGTCCAAGGTCCCCAAACCCCGTAATGGTGATAATGATCGGGCGGTTGAATTCTAGTAAGGGTATCTCCTTTTGGAGAAATTACAGGGTGGATATAGCCAGATTTTTGGTAAAGTTTGTCAATGCCTTCTGGCGGCGATTTCATTTTATATCGATAATGAATTAATGATTGATCTTCGAACTTTAACTTTAGATCACCATTTTCTTTTTGGTATCCAAACTGGATTCTTTGGGTTTGTTCTTTTTTACGTTCAAAGCAATAAGTGGTTTTGATTCCTGAGTCACTGCTGTGCTTAAACCAAATTTTGTTGCCCTCGTTCTCGTCAACTTGAAAAGGAATAGCCTCCATTCCAGCACCTGTTTTTTTGACCAACACCATATCTTGATTCCAACAGTCCTTTTTTTCTTCATCAAGAACAACGGAAATAGGCCTTTCGACGCCAATGGCTTTGTTGTCTTCAACGGATATACACAAACAGGGCTGTTCATTTCCCTGGACAAATCCCCAAAGCACTAGGCACAAAAATTGGATAATTTTCATATTTCAGGTGTAAATTAATAATTTAGACAATTGGATAATTGTTCAGGCTGTTAAAACTTGCTAAACAGTCTATAAATTCTAAATTTCGAAAAAGCCATTTATGATTTGATAGGGGTGCCATAACTCCTCAAAATTTTTGCTTACTATATTTATTAATGTTAATTATTTCAGATTATTTATTGCGCCAACATATCGTGTACGCACACGTATTTATGACTAAATTTAGTGAATTCAATAATTATTTCTTGTTAAAAATTAGTAATCTTGTTATGTAATCAATCAATTTTCAATGTTATTTAAGTCCAAATCTTTATTGTTTGTTTTTTCACTGCTCTTCTTTTGCGGAATCCAAGGGCAAAGTTTGCCTTCTTTTGAGTTGACTTCAGCGTGGAAGACAAAAATTGAATCAATGGTGAAAGAACAAATAAAAACACCCACCAAAGACAAGAAAAAATTATTGATTTTTTCCTTACATACGGGATTCAATCATTGGACCATACCTCATACCGAGGCAGTGATGGAGATGATTGCTCAAAATTCTGGTGCTTTTGAAATTACACTTTCAAAAGATATCGCTGTTTTCGAAAAAGACCAACTTTCAAAATTCGATGTTGTTTTACTCAACAACAACTGCTCTCGTGGTGAGCGAAGAGATTTATTCTGGGATGTATTCAATAAAGATGCTTCTTTAAATGAACAGCAAAAGATTAAGAGAGCCAATCAGTTAGAAAAGAATTTGATTCAATTTGTAAAAAAAGGAAACGGACTGGTACTGCTTCACGGCGGGATTGTAATGCAAAACAACTCGTTGGAGTTTAGTGATATGGCCGGAGGGAGCTTTGATTTTCACCCACCCCAACAAGAAGTTCACGTAAAATTAGTTGATCCCAGTCATCCCTTAGTAAACAGTTTTGACCCCGAGGGTTTTGTTCATTTTGATGAACCCTATTTTTTTAAAAACGCATACTTTAGATACGATTTTAGACCCTTGTTGTACCTTGAATTGGATAAAATCAAAATGAAGCGACCACGTCCCAAAGATAAAATCAAGTATATTTCATGGATTAAGCGCCACGGAAGAGGTAGGGTTTTTTATTCCTCACCCTCTCATAATGCACAAAGCTTTGAAAACCCAAAATTACTACAGTTTCTCTACAACGGACTTCTCTACGCAGCAGGTTTTGTTGACTGTGATGATTCAGCCATAAAAAACCAAATTAATTAAATACAACTTTTGTGAAAAATCACTTTTTATTCTTAGTATTGAACATCACTATTGCTTTTGGTCAAGTGTATGAAGCGAAATTATTTGAACACCAAGGGGATACCTTACCCTACAGGATTCTTTTACCTAAAGATTACAATCCTCAAAAGACCTATCCTTTACTGGTCGTCCTTCATGGAGCAGGGGAGCGGGGAAATGATAATGAAGCCCAGTTGGTTCATGGAAGCTATCTTTTTCAAACAGAACAATTCAGGGCAAAATACCCTACTATTGTTGTTTTCCCTCAATGTCCTAAAGATTCTTATTGGGCTAATGTAATAAGAAATTACGAGCTTAATTTAGAGAAGAAATATAATTACGCAAAATCCCTTCCAATAAATCCTCAATTGGAAATGGTAGAGGCCTTGATGGTTTTTCTTGAAAAGAATTACCGCATTGACCCCACCCGCCGTTATGTTGGAGGTTTATCTATGGGAGGTATGGGTACCTTTGAGTTGGTGAGTAGGAATCCAGACTATTTTGCAGCTGCATTTCCCATATGTGGGGGAGCAAATCCCAATTGGGCTCCGCTTTTACAAAAAACTCCGCTATGGATTTTTCATGGCGAGCAGGATGATGTAGTTTGGGCAGAACATTCAAAGAGGATGTATCAAGCGTTGAAGAAAGTAGACGCACCAGTAAAACTGACTTTATATCCAGAGGTCAAACACGATAGTTGGCACAACGCTTTTGCTGATCCAGACTTGCTTCGGTGGTTGTTTTCCCATCAAAAAAATTAGTCGGGATGACAGGATTTGAACCTGCGACCCCACGCACCCCATGCGTGTGCGCTACCAGGCTGCGCCACATCCCGAATTGACCAAAAAGGCCACTGGTATTATAATTGTCGGGGTGGCAGGATTCGAACCTGCGACCTCCTGCTCCCAAAGCAGGCGCGATGACCGGGCTACGCTACACCCCGAAACAATTTTATCAGTATTTCAATAGGTGCGCAAATATAGGATTAATTAAAAAGATTGCAAATCCTCTATCGGTATAATTTGGAAACATTTTTAATGGAATTTTGTATATCAAATAAGCTGACATTTATAGAATGAAAAATAACCTCAGTGATAAATGAAATTTCAGACAAATGGTATAATGAACTGGTAGCCATACCCTACATTACACTACCTCATTTGGATCCTGTGATCATTGAGCCTTTGGCATCAAAGCCCATGATGATCGATTTACGGTCAATATCCTAAAAAACGAACCCTCTGAAGCTAAAAATTCAGGTTTGGACTGATAAAATGAAGACTCCATAAATATAACTCTTTAGGGTTTTATCCATAACCACTGTGTTTTTAATGTGGAGGTATTTTTATGGATTAGTTTTAACTTTTAGGGAAGGAATTTTAACATTTTTACAACAGTTAGTATTTATATAAAAAAATATATTTGGACATGATTTGGGAATATGGAAAGCACGAAAAAAACTTCATCGAATTATTTTTTTTACAAAAGCGTTTTGCGTAAAGTGAGTTTCAATGTTGTTTTGTTTCAAAAGGAACTCAACAAGGCAATTCTTGCATTACCAGAAAGAGAGGGTGTCCGACTTTACCGATGGGCTCTGTTCTTTTCCAAGGAGCATCCAGAATTACAGGCCAACCAGTTGTATGCCTCCTTCTAGCTTCTTTCTGGAGTGATAATTTTTATATTTTCGAATTTTATGGCTCCTCTGATGATACTACTGACAGTTGATCTCAAAGCGTTGATAATAGGAAGTTTCAATTGACTCTTATAATGAATCAAACTTACTTCTCTTGCTGGAGCAGGGTCGGGGAAAAACCTCAGATTTTTCTTTTTATCAGCAGTAAGTGAGTTGGCGTTTAAAAAGGGGAGTAGTGTCATGCCCAAACCTTCATCTGCCAAGTTGATTAAAGTTTCAAAGCTTCCGCTTTTTAGATCAAATGGGTTGCTTTCAATTCGATTCATTTGGCAAAGGTTAAGTACATGATTTCTAAAGCAGTGGCCATCTTCCAATACCAAAAGATCGGTCATACTCAAATCGTCAATTTCAATTTGCTCTATCGAATGTAGTGGGTTGCTTTCAGGAATATACCCAACAAAAGGTTCGTGATAAAGTGGGAGTTCCAATATATGATCCATCCCAAGGGGAGTCGCAGCAATGCCGGCATCCAGATGTCCTTCTTCTAGCATTCTGGTGATGTTTTGAGTGGTCAACTCCTCGATTTTAAGATCCACTTTTGGGTGTTTCTTAATGAAAGTATTGAGAAACATGGGGAGTAAGGTGGGCATTACTGTAGGAATAATTCCCAATTTGAATTCACCACCAACAAATCCTTTTTCGGTGGAAACAATGTCCTGCATTCGAGTAGCCTCCTCGGTTATCTTTTTGGCTTGAACCAAAATTTTTTCTCCAATATCCGTGATGGCGATAGGTTTGGTGGCTCGGTTAAATATTTTGACCCCCAATTCCTCCTCTAATTTCTGAACTTGCATACTCAGTGTGGGCTGGGTTACAAAACATTTATCGGCTGCAATCGTAAAGTTACCGTACTCGGCAACTGCTGTCATGTAGTGGAGTTGTGTTAGTGTCATTAGTAATGTTTATTATTTAATCAAATATAATAATTTATTCTTATATGTTTGTTATTTAGGCTTAAAAAAGGAGTTTTAAAAATTAAATAATCAAGTTAAATAGGGTTTACTTAATGATTTCTGTTTTTATATAAACATTATTGATGGGCATTTCTCTGTTGTCAACCTTGAGTTGGTTGATTTGATCAACAACTTCCATTCCATTGATGACTTCACCAAAAGCGGTGTAATGGCCATCCAAATGATATGCCCCAGGGGATTGTTGAACGATGAAGAATTCATAAGGAGATGCGAGTTTGTGAGGATTGTCGATTTCACTACTGGGCATAGAAATGACCCCGCGGTGGTGGGAGTGACCTTTTTTGGTGTCGGGGGGGAGTAGGTAGCGTCCAATCTGATGTCTTTTCTTCATGCTTTTCCGACTATCCGAATTGCCCCCTTGGATAATAAAGTTGGGAACTACTCGGTGAAACATCGTTCCATCGAAATATTTTTTCTTAGTTAAATAAACAAAATTCGCCCTGTGATAAGGGGTGTTGTCGTAAAGTAATACGTCTATGTTTCCGTATTTAGTGAGGATTCTGACTTTATTTTCTTTATTCTTTTTAGCGTATTCATAAAAAAATGGAATGGCATTTTTGTCATCCAAATAAATTTCTTCTTCTTTGGGTACAACTTTTTTTAATTGTTTTTTTTCAAGAACTTTGGCTTTGACCGTATTTTTTTTAGGCTTTTCCTGACACCCAATTTGTGCAAATATTAAAAGCCCCAAAAATATTTTTAAACATTTCATGGATTTAACTTCTTTTTTAAGTCTTTCTACAAAGTTAAAAGAAAACCAGCTTCCTGGAAGCCATGCCCATTCCCTTTTGGCTCCTCCTGATCGGATGAAACAGTTGAAGTCCAATCTCCTCTCTAAAAGCATTCCTAAAAAAGCTGCGGTGTTATTGGTTTTTTATCCCAGCACTCAGGGAGAACTCCATTTTATCCTAACGCGTCGTAGGGTTTATAAGGGCGTCCATTCTGGACAAATTAGCTTTCCAGGAGGGAAACCAGAACCTTTGGATGATGATCTATGGTCGACCGCTTTGAGAGAAACCCAAGAAGAGGTTGGAATTCCAGCAGACCAAGTAAATTACTTAAGGTCACTGACCGAACTCTATGTTCCACCCAGTAATTTTATGATTGTACCCTATGTAGGTTATATCGAAAAACCTTGTGTTTTTAAACCAGACCTCAAAGAAGTAGATGCCATTTTGGAAATTTCATTTACTGATTTTATGGACAACATACCTATGATGACAAAGCAGCATACTTCCTCTGCAGTCTCAGTTGATGTCCCAGCTTATGTTTTTGATCAAAATGAGGTTTGGGGTGCAACCGCCATGATCTTGTCCGAATTTAAAATGTTATTCTCTTCAGTACACCCCAAATAGTTTATATTTGTTTCGAACCATTTGATTAGGAAGATGTTCAAAAAAAATCCCTTTGGTCACTATTTGTTTTTAAAAAAATGGCTCATCCGTACTATGGGATGCATGTCTCATAGACGCTATAGGGGATTCAATCAATTGCAAGTGGAAGGCTCTGATGTAATTCGACAACTGCCTGAAAACAATGTTTTGTTTGTTTCAAATCACCAAACTTATTTCGCCGATGTAGTAGCTATGTTTCATGTTTTTAATGCTAGTTTAAGCGGTCGAAACGATTCAATAAAAAACATTGGATACCTGTGGAATCCTAAGTTGAATATATATTTTGTGGCTGCCAAAGAGACCATGAAAGCTGGCATACTACCCAGAATTTTGGCCTATGCAGGTTCTGTTTCCATAGAGCGTACTTGGAGAGCAAAAGGAGAGGATGTTAATCGACAAGTAAAAATGAGTGATATTTCCAGCATAGGCAGGGCTTTGGACGATGGTTGGGTCATTACTTTTCCTCAAGGCACCACCACACCCTTCAAGCCAATCAGGAAAGGTACAGCCCATATCATTAAGCGTTACAAGCCTGTTGTGGTCCCTATTGTCATTGATGGATTCAGAAGATCTTTTGATAAAAAAGGCATCAGAATCAAGAAAAGAGGCATTCTCCAATCCATGGAAATCAAATCTCCCTTAGAAATTGATTATGACAACGAATCTGTTGACACCATCATTGAAAAAATAGAATATGCCATCGAGCAACATCCATCATTCCTAAAAGTAATTCCAAAGGATGAACTGGAAAACCAAGAGCAACTCAACAAAAAACGAGAATGGTAATTTTTCTTAAGTACTATTGGACGATTCCTGCACAACTCACTCGTGAACCAGCAGCGCCCGAGGGTTGAGAGATTAAGTCATCTGCTCCTTGATGAACGATAACAGCTTTACCAACGATATTTTTGATAGGATCGTCACAGTCAATACACCAAAGATCAGTAGAAAATTTTATCATGCCGTGACCATTGTCATCTGCTTCAAAATTCCCGATATCACCTCTGTGAAAACCAGATTCTTCTTTCCATGCTCCATGTTGCTCAAAAGTAGGATTCCAGTGTCCCCCTGTTGATTTTCCATCGGGAGAAGAACAATCTGCCTTTTCATGTAAATGGATGGCATGGGTACCAGGATCCAATCCGTAAATATGAGCTTCCATACTAACCACTCCATCTTTTTCGGTGAAGCTAACTTCTCCACTTGTATTGCTGTTGCTTTTAGCGTTTAAGCTGATTTCGATTTCTTTAACAGTGGCCTCTTGACACCCTATGATGCCACTAAGCAAGACTATCAAAAAAGAAAAAAATACTTTTTTCATGTTTTGTAGATATAATTTTAAGTTGTTCTAATTTTAGTAAATATACTAACTTTAGCCGTTTTTGAACTTAAATATGGCTTATCAAATCAATGAAATTTTTGCATTTTAAAGTTTTTGCACCGCTTTTAATATTTTTTTTATCAACGGCTTGCAAACCGGTATACCAAAGTATGCTCTTTGACCCAAAAAGTCTTCCTGAAAAACCCAATTATGCTGCTTCCAAAAGTTGGGCGGCTTTTCCCGGAAAATATCCATTGGTATTGCAGACCTTTGAAAAAAGTAAAAAGGATAAAAAAGCAGATGTTTTTTTTGTCTATCCCACGCTCTTGACCGATAAGAAAATCAAAGATTGGAATGCGGATATTTGGTCTTCTTCCATCCGACAAGATGTTTTTCAAACGGCTTTAAAATATCAAGCTTCCGCATGGCTCAATGCAGGGGACTTGTATGTGCCATTTTATCGACAGGCACATTATAGGGTTTTTGTAGACCCCTACAGTAAAATGGCGGAACCTGCTTGGGAAATTGCCTATGAGGACGTAAAAAATGCCTTTCAGTATTATTTAGAAAATTACAACATGGGCAAGCCTATCATCATTGCCTCCCATAGTCAAGGAAGTATGCATGCCAAAAGATTGATCAAAGAATTTTTTGATGAGAAGCCTTTGCAAAATCAACTGGTGGCTGCTTATTTGATTGGAACGAGAATTTACCCCGAGGATTTTGAATCCATTCATCCACTGGAGAATCCAAACGATGTAGGAGGGTTTGTCAGTTGGAACGCCTACAAAATGGATAAACGACCCGACAACTACGACAGGTGGTATAAAGGGGGAGTCACCACCAATCCCATAAGTTGGAATACACAAACCACTTCAAAAATAAGTGACCACAAAGGGGTGATGAGTGAAGATTTAGTAATTTATCCCAAGAGTCTTAGTGTTCAAGTAATTGATGGATTGTTATGGACGTCACTGCCTCAAATTCCAGGTCGGTTTTTTCTTTCGCTGATTGAAAATTACCATTTTGCTGATATTAATTTGTTCTGGAAAGACATTGAGCACAATGCGATTAACAGGGTTGAGGCGTGGTACCAAAAAAAATCTAATGAAAAAAAATAAAAAAATAGTTTGGATTACGGGAGCCTCATCAGGAATAGGCGCTGCACTGGCAAAAATATATGCTGATAGAGGAGAAAAACTTATTTTGTCCTCAAGAAGAGTAGATGCTTTGGAGCGAGTCAAGTCAGAGTGCCAAAACCCTGAAAACATAAAAATATTACCCATTGATTTAAGCGATTTTGATGCTGCTCCTGCCGGGGTTCAAAAAGCATTTGATTTTTTCGGGAGGATCGATGTTTTAATCAACAATGCTGGAGTCAGTCAAAGGTCTTTGATCGTAGATACCCAATTTGATGTTTTTAAAAAACTAATTGAAATTGACTATTTGGGTACAATAGCATTGAGTAGAGCATTGCTCCCTTTTTTCTTAAAACAAGGAGATGGACATTATGTCGTGGTAAGCAGTGTCATGGGGAAATATGGTTCTCCCTTCCGTTCGGGATATGCTGCAGCCAAGCATGCTTTGCACGGTTTTTTTGACGTGATGAGGATGGAACATCAAAAAGATAATATTGCTGTAACTATGATTTGTCCTGGTTTTGTGAGAACTCCCATTGCGATGAATTCCTTGAGGGGAGATGGTTCTGTTTTGGGTGAAGATGACCTTGCTACCAGAAAAGGAATGGTAGTGGAAGATTTTGCTCGAAAAATGGTTCGATCTGTAGATCAAAAAAAATGGGAGATTTCTTTTGGAGGAAAAGAGAGATTGGGCGTATATTTAAAAAGATTGTCCAATAAACTTCTGCACAATATTGTTATCAGAAGTAAAGTAAGATAAACTCATGAAAAAAAAATCTGATACCAAAAGGAGGGAAGTATTAAAGCAAATGGCACTTACTTCTATGGGCCTGCCCATAATCGATCAAATAAATTTATACGATTTAAATAAAAATGATGGCTTTAATCAAATTAATATGAAAGGAAATATCAATCACTCAGTATGCAAATGGTGCTACAGTCAAATATCTCTGGAGGAATTTTCTGTAGGAGTCAAATCAATGGGAATAACAGGCATTGACCTGATTGGACCAAAGGAATGGCCCATCTTAAAAAAATATGGTTTGACTTCCTCCATGTGCAATGGGGCTGAAATCAGTCTTACAGAAGGTTGGAATGACAAACAGTATCACCCAACTTTAGTGGACAATTATCTTAAGCATATTGATTTGGTTGCTGCTGCAGGTTATACAAATTTGATCTGTTTTTCGGGAAACCGAAGGGCAATTGATGACGAAACGGGTCTGCTCAATTGTGTAGAAGGCCTCCAGAAAATTTTAGGTCATGCCGAAAAAAAAGGAGTCATCATCCAGATGGAATTACTCAACTCTAAGGTAGATCATAAAGACTATATGTGTGATAACTCCATTTGGGGTTTTGAATTGTGTCGAAGAATTGGTTCCAGTAATTTCAAATTACTTTATGATATTTACCACATGCAAATCAACGAAGGAGATGTCATCAGAACCATTGGTGAAAACCATCAATTTATTGGACATTATCACACTGCTGGTGTTCCAGGCAGAAACGAGATTGATCAAACACAAGAATTGTTTTATCCTGCAATAATGAAAGCCATTGTTGACACTGGCTTTAAAGGTTTTGTTGCTCAGGAGTTTATCCCTAAAAACAGCAATCCAATGAAGTCTTTGGAGAGCGCCATTAAAATATGTGATATTTAATCAGAATTAGAACTTGGATTTTAGTTTCTGATAATAATTTATTAAATTTGTGAAAACTATAAATGATGAAAAAATTATTTACCATAATACTTTTGAGCTTGACAACAGTCTTTGTTGCCAATGCTCAGACTTCTGATAGTCCATGGGCTGTAAGTTTAGGGGCAAATTTAGTAGGCGTACAAGATGATTCAGTAGATGCATCAACAGGTTTTGGTGTTCCATCCCTGAGTTTATCCAGATATATTGCTGCTGGGTTTTCCATAGGGGCTCAATACAGCTTAAATTCCCTAGATATAGACAAAGCTGATGTAGATTACACCGCTATCGATGCGATTTTGAAATACAATATTTCAGAAGGAGACATTTATCCATACTTATTTGCGGGATATGGTCTCTCTAGTTTTAAAGCAGATGCTGATTCTGAAGGTTTGTTTCCATCTAGTGGTGCGGGAAGAACATATCTTGGAGGTGCAGGTGTAAGTTTTTTCATTTCTGACAATTGGATTATAAATGCAAGTACTTCTTACAGATCTTCTAGTGAAAAAGGAAGTTACAATCATCTTCAGCATGTAGTAGGTTTTAGCTATGTGTTTGGTGCACAAGATACTGATCAAGACGGTGTTTCTGACAAAAAAGACGTTTGTCCTGAAATACCTGGCCTAAAGGAATTCGAAGGATGTCCTGATACCGACGGTGACGGAATCCCAGATAATAAAGATGCTTGTCCAGAAGAAGCAGGTTCTGCTGAACTTAATGGTTGTCCTGATTCTGATGGGGATGGTGTTGCCGATAAAGACGATGCCTGTCCAGATGCAGCTGGTTCAGCTGAAATGAATGGTTGCCCTGATAGTGACGGAGACGGCCTTGCAGACAACGTTGACAAGTGTCCACAAGAAGCTGGTGAAGCTTCAAACAATGGTTGTCCAGAAGACGACCGTGACGGAGACGGTGTTGCTGATAAAGACGATGCTTGCCCAGATGAAGCTGGTGAAGCTGCGAATAACGGTTGTCCAGAGGTGCCCGAAAAATTAATCTCCTTTATTCAAGGTGAAAAATCAACCCTATTATTTGTTGTTAACAGTGCAGTAATTTCGGATGAGTCTAATGCGAAGTTGAAAGAACTTACTGATTTACTCAGTACTTACAGTAACGTCAATGTGATCATTGAAGGTCATGCTTCAAGTGATGGTAGTATGAGTTATAACCAAAAACTCTCTGAAAAAAGAGCCAATAGTGTGAAGGATGCACTTGTAGGTATGGGTGTTGATGCTTCTCGATTAGAAACGATAGGATATGGTGAAACTAAACCTACAGCTGATAACAAAACTGCCGCTGGAAGATCCGCAAACAGACGGGTGAAATTCGAAAGAAAAGTACAGCTTAAAGTTGTTGAGTAATATTTAGATTACCTTATTAAGAAACCCTCACATTGTGAGGGTTTTTTTTTGCCCTAGGGTGAACTTCAATTCAGTTTATTACCCTGAAATAGTATTGAGTGGTATTAGGATCAATAGGCTTTGCAGATTTGACAAGATACAGACACCAATGAAGTTATATTAACAATACATCAGGAGTAGATCGTGGGTTGAGGCAAGCCTTGTACCCTTCTTTTTCTTAATTTAAACATCCCTGTATGGCAACTTTTTTCATAGCGCTGAGCCTGTGTTATCATATATGGAATTAGGAGAAAGTAGTATAGCTAAATAACCAAGGAGCCAAGGCAGTCATTAAATTCTTAACACAGGCAAATATTCACAACTACAGAATATTGTTTGAAATACAGGCGCAATATTCATTTAGGATTTACCAGAATAGAGCGTATATGACAGTTAAAATTATTAGTGTTGCAAAAGCTCCAATATTAAATAGGGGAGAGGTCTTGAATATTTCTTTGGGTAAATTGATGGCTTTAGAATCTTCAGCTCCTTTGTTTTGCCTGATGCTAACCAATACAATTACTGCCATGGTCAAAAGTGCTGTCAATCCCATTTGATCCATCCAAGGAAGTTTGGGGAAGAAAGCTTCAAGGGAGTTACCATCTACCCATCCTTTGGACCCTACCTTTAGAAACATTGCAATGGGAATGGAACTCAATGCACCCCATATAGCGGCTTTGTTGGTGGTTTTTTTCCAAAATAATCCCAAAACAAAAACGGCCAATATTCCAGGACTTACAATACCGGTGTATTCTTGTATAAATTGAAAAGCTTGATCTATACCCCCCAATAAAGGTGCCATGGTAGCTCCAATGATTAAAGCTACAGCGGCAGAGATTCTTCCTACTCTTACCATTTTTTTATCATTGGCATTTTTATCGATCAGCTGCTTGTAAATATCCATCGTGAAAATGGTTGAGGTTGAGTTGAGCATAGAAGCCAGTGAGGAAACAATAGCAGCAGTCAAAGCAGCAAAGGCTACTCCTTTAAAACCAACAGGTAAAAACTGCATCAACCAAGGGTAGGCTTTGTCAGCCTTTCCCTCTGTAGGAATATTCATCATTCCACTTTCTCCCAGTCCTGCAAGAATTTCAGGATCATTAACGATCACATAAGCTGCGATTCCAGGTATTACTACAATCAATGGTATAATTAATTTAAGTACAGCCGCAAACAGAATTCCCTTCTGAGATTCTCTAAGTGATTTGGCGGCCAAGGTCCTTTGAATGATGTATTGGTTGAATCCCCAATAATAAAGATTTGCTACCCAAAGACCTCCAATCAATACCCCAATACCGGGAAGATTGTTGTATTCGGGATTACTTTTATCCAAAATCATTTCAAAACGGTCAGGAGCTGCATCATAAATGGTTTTTAATCCTTCAATTACTCCTTGTCCTTGGGATACGGTATCTAAGGCCAAATAGGTAGTTACCAAGCCCCCCAATACAAGAAAAACCACTTGTATGATATCTGTCCAAGCCACTGCTGTCAAACCTCCGTATAGGGAATAAGCCGCTGCAAAAAGAGCGAGACCAATTACCGCATAGATCAAATCAATACCAATGATGGTTTCCAAGGCCAAACCGCCTAAATACATTACTGATGCAAGGTTGACAAATACGTAGAGAGAAATCCAAAAGATCGCCAAAATGGTTTTCAATTGAGAAGAAAAACGCTTCTCAACAAACTCTGGAATGGTATATAATTTTTTCTCTATAAAAATGGGTAAAAAGTATTTCCCTACAATAATAAGTGTGATGGCTGCCATCCACTCATAGGAGGCAATAGCCAAACCCAATGCAAATCCTGATCCCGACATTCCGATGAATTGCTCGGCAGAGATATTGGCGGCAATCAAAGAGGCACCAATTGCCCACCAGGGTAGTGATTTACCTGCCAAAAAATAATCTTCAGCACTCTTTTCTTTTCCCTCTTTGTTTCTTGAAACCCAAAGTCCCAATCCTAAAATAACGATGGCGTATATGACAAAAATGAGGTAGTCTAAAAATTCAAAACTAGAATTCATATTATTATTTTTTGGTTAAATATTACGTATTTTTTTTTCCCATTCCCAAGCAGTTTTCAACGACACTTCCAAATCATTTTTTGCATGCCATCCAAGAACTTTATTGGCCTTTGATGTATCAGCATATGCAGCGACAATATCACCTTGCCTTCGGTCTACAATTTCATAATTTAAGGAAACACCTGAGACTTTCTCAAAAGTCTTGATGACTTCCAAAACACTATTGCCCTTTCCCGTTCCTAAATTGAAAACTTCAAAATTTTCACTTTGTTCATCGGCCAACATTCTCTTGAATCCCACCACATGTGCTTTGGCCAAATCTACAACGTGAATGTAATCCCTAACACAAGTTCCGTCAGCTGTGGGGTAATCATCACCGAATACATTCAGCTTTTGGTGTATTCCGGCAGCAGTTTGGGTAATAAAAGGAACAAGATTTTGTGGTTTTCCTTTGGGTAACTCTCCAATTTCAATGCTTGAGTGTCCCCCAATGGGGTTGAAATATCGCAGTGAAATGACCTTTAAAAGTGTGTTAGATCGGGTGACGTCATAGAGTATGTCTTCTCCTATTTGCTTGGTATTTCCGTAGGGCGATTCTGCTTTTTTGATGGGGGCTTCCTCAGTGATGGGAAGTTGATCTGCTTGACCATAAACCGTGCAAGAAGAACTGAATATGAATGAAAATCTTTGGCCTTTTTTCTCAATGGCTTGAAGCAAATAGACCAAAGATCCTATGTTGTTTTCGTAATATTCCAAAGGCTGGTTTACACTTTCTCCCACAGCTTTGTAGGCTGCAAAATGAATGATACCGATAAGATCAGGATGGTTGTCAAACAATTGATTAACCTCGTTTTTATTCTTTAAATCGAGTTTTATAAACTCAGGAGAAACACCTGTAATTTTTTTTATACCTTCTAAAACCTCAGTAGAACTATTGGAAAGATCATCTACGATGATGATTTCAAAGCCCTGTTGAATTAACTCAACGCTGGTATGGGATCCGATATACCCAAGACCACCTGTGACTAAAATTTTTGAATGCAATGCTTATTCTATTTGGTTCACAACAAATTTAATTTTTTTATTTAAGTATTAAACTTTACCAATCATTTTTACAAATGATTGTTTTCAATACGCTCTAAATCCATAATTCAATCCGTTATAAAGCCATAAGTAAGTATATAAAACTATCTTTGCGCTCATTAATTTGAATTCATGTCCGAAATAAAAAATATTGCCATCATCGCCCACGTTGATCACGGAAAAACAACTCTGGTTGACAAAATCATGTTTCATTGTGAATTGTTTCGTGACAATGAAAACAAGGGAGATTTGATTTTGGATAGTAATGACCTAGAAAGGGAAAGAGGAATTACGATTTTATCCAAAAACGTATCCGTACAATACAAGGACGTCAAAATTAATATCATCGATACTCCAGGTCACGCCGATTTTGGAGGAGAGGTAGAGCGAGTCCTCAACATGGCAGATGCGGCAATATTACTGGTCGATGCTTTTGAAGGGCCGATGCCTCAAACCCGATTTGTGCTGAAAAAGGCATTGGATTTAAAATTAAAGCCTCTAATAGTCATCAACAAAGTGGATAAAGAAAATTGTAGACCTGATGAGGTTCACGAAGCTGTTTTTGATCTGATGTTTGATCTGGGTGCAGAGGAGTGGCAATTAGATTTTCCAGTGGTATATGGATCTGCCAAAAACAATTGGATGGGTCAAGACTGGAAAAACCCTACAGACTCTATATCTCCTCTTTTGGACATGGTTTTGGAACATGTACCTGATCCTGAAGTGAAAAGTGGAAATACACAAATGCTAATCACTTCACTAGATTATTCCCCATACACGGGCAGGGTTGCTATTGGAAGGCTCAACCGTGGGACTCTTAAAGCAAATATGAATATTAGCCTTGTTGATCGACACGGCGAAATCACTAAGTCGAGAATTAAAGAACTTAATGTGTTTGATGGTTTGGGAAGACGAAAAGTCGAGGAAGTCCAAGCAGGTGACATCTGTGCCATCATAGGTTTGGAGTCCTTTAATATTGGAGATACCATCGCAGATGCAATTGATCCAGAGGCGTTACCAACTATAGCCATCGATGAGCCTACCATGAGTATGTTATTCACGATCAACGATTCTCCTTTTTTCGGAAAAGATGGGAAGTTTGTAACCTCCCGTCACATCAAAGACCGTCTGGAAAAAGAGTTGGAACGAAATTTGGCCTTACGACTTGAACCCACCGACTCAGCAGATAAATTTTTAGTCTTTGGCCGTGGGGTAATGCATCTTTCTGTATTGATTGAAACCATGCGGAGAGAGGGATATGAATTGCAAATAGGTCAACCACAGGTAATCATCAAAAATATTGATGGGGTCAAATGTGAACCCATAGAAACACTTACGATTGATTTGCCCGAAAATTTGTCTGGAAAAGCCATTGAGATGGTTACTCTCAGAAAAGGTGAAATGATCAGTTTAGAAAACAAGGGCAATCGTATGCTTTGTGAATTCATCATTCCTTCAAGAGGGATTATTGGATTGAGAAATCAATTGCTCACCAACACTGCAGGTCAGGCCATAATGAATCATCGTTTTATCGAATTTCAGCCCTATAAAGGGGAAATTCCCAGTAGAATCAATGGGTCGTTAATCTCTATGGAAAAGGGCAGTGCCATACCCTATGCACTTGATAAACTTCAGGAAAGGGGTAAATTTTTTGTTTTTCCCAATGAAGAAGTTTATACCGGTCAAGTCATCGGTGAAAATAGTCGAATGGATGATTTGGTCGTCAATGTGACTAAAACTAAAAAACTATCCAATGTAAGGGCCTCAGGTACTGATGAAAAAGTAAGTCTTGCCCCACCCATTAAGTTTTCTTTAGAGGAAGCCTTGGAGTATATTCAATCCGACGAATATGTCGAAGCAACTCCCAACTTTTTGAGGTTGAGAAAAATCTTTTTGGACGAAAACGAAAGAAAAAGAAAAGCACAATAAAGTTTTATCTCAATTAACTGAAGTCAATAATTACCGCTATTAATGATATTGGTGATTTGAAATTTTTAATTGATTTGTTATATTGGCATATCCATTTCAAAAAAAAACTTCGTGAGATCTTATTTCAATATCCTTTTTATACTAGTTATATCGATTCTCTTCAGTTGTAATGCCAAATCATCGCGATCAATACCTAGAATTGCCATAGCAGGTTTGGGCATTGAATCCAGCACATTCTCCCCTGCGCAAACCACAGAAGATGCTTTCCACGCCCAGCAGGGTATGGAGATCATGAAACATTATCCATTTTTGAAATCCGAAAGTAAAAATAGACGCAGGGCACAGTGGTTTCCAGCTTTAAGAGGCAAATCTTTACCCGGAGGTATTGTGACCCGTGAGGCCTACGAATCATTAATGAAAAAGATGTTAGAGGAACTCACAAAAAATCTACCCTATGATGGACTTTTTTTTGACATTCACGGTGCCATGAGCGTTGTGGGACTGGATGATCCGGAGGGGGATATGATCACAAGAATTAGAAAAGTGGTAGGAAAAGAAACCCTAATCTCTACTTCTATGGATTTACACGGGAATGTTTCCAAACGCCTGGCTCATCAATCCGATTTGATTACCTGTTACCGAATGGCACCGCACGAGGACGCTCTAATATCCAAACAGAGGGCCTTGGAGAATCTCTTGGATCGACTCGAAAATGGAAAAGGCAAACCGCCCTACAAGGCTTGGATTGCTGTACCTATATTGTTGCCCGGTGAAAAAACCAGTACCCGAATAGAACCAGGGAAAAGTCTATATGCCAAAGTACCAGAGGTTGAGTCCCAGGCGGGTATTCTGGATGCGGCCATTTGGATGGGCTATCCTTGGGCGGATGAACCCCGTAACCACGGGGTGGTTATGGTCACAGGCGACGACCATCAGGCGGTGGTTGATAATGCCGAACGGCTTGCAAAACACTTTTGGCAGGTAAGAAATGAATTTGTTTTCGTTGCCCCCACCACCAGTTTTGAAGAAAGTATGGCATTGGCGCTGAAAAGTAAGGACAAACCCTATATTATCAGTGATATGGGTGACAACCCCACCGCAGGAGGGGCAGGAGATGTGACTTGGACGTTGAAAGAGATACTCGCCATGCCCATTTTTCAAAGTGACTCAGGTCCCGAGCTAATCTACGCATCTATCCCTGGTCCGGACTTTATTTCAAAAGCATTGGTCGCTGGAGAAGGCTCGATGGTTACTGGTTCTGTGGGAGCAATGGTCGATGGTCGGTATGCAGGCCCCATTATCTTAAAAGCAAAGGTCTTGTCTATTCGCAAAGGCGATCTTCATGCAGCCGTCGAAGCTGTGGCACAAGTTGGCAGTGTAAAAGTTATTGTTACCCAAAAAAGAAAACCCTATCATTATGAAAAAGATTTTACCCAACTGGGTTTAAATCCTAAAAATACCGATATTTTGGTAGTAAAAATCGGATATTTAGTTCCCGAACTTTATGATATGAGAGGAGGGTGGACCATGGCCTTGACCCCTGGTGGTGTAGATCAAAATTTGGAAAGGTTGGATTATCGTAGAATCAATCGACCCATGTTTCCCCTAGATAAAGAATTTCCCGATCTGGATTTGAGCGCAAAGATCATTCCTACTTCCGATCAGAAATTAAATTAATTAATAAACAGATGAAAAAAATAAACTTGATCGTACTCTCCTTTTTCTGCTTTACTGTGGCTTGGTCACAATTACCTCTAGCTGAAAAAACATTAAAGGTGATGGATTTTAAAATTGTTGAGGGAGATACTCTAAAGGTATATTGGTATCCAGCAGAGTCTCAAAATACTAAGTCAACAGGAGCCATTGCCTTCTTTTTTGGAGGGGGTTGGAGAGGAGGTTCATATACTCATTTTCAAAGGCAAGCCTTGTATTTCTCTCAGCGCGGACTGACTTCTTTTCTTTTTGATTACAGGGTTGAAAGCCGACAGAATACCAGTCCAGTGGAATGCATCAAAGATGCGAGAAGTGCCCTGCGATTCTTAAAACAAAACCACGCTATTTTTAATATAGATCCTCAGAAAATCATTGCTTCGGGAGGTTCTGCGGGAGGACATATTGCCGCAGCCACCGGCACGATTCATTCCGTCAATGAATCAACAGATGATCTAAACATTGATCCCACACCTGCTGCCATGGTACTTTTTAATCCGGTTTTTGACAATGGGCCTAATGGTTATCACGGCTCCAATGCGAAGGCGCTGATTGAGGATGATTTCCTGTGTCATTGTACATCCTACCCAATTTCCAATGGGAAATGGGCCTCACTTTTCAAAGAACGATACAAAGAGATTTCTCCCTTTCACAACATTTCTGATCAAACGCCACCCTCGTTGGTGATGTTTGGAAATCAAGACCATCTGGTACCCGAAGCGACCGCAGAAAGTTTCCAAGAACAAATGAAACAACTCAATAACGTATGTCAGTTGATCATATACAAAGGAGCCAAACACGGTTTTTTCAACGGGGTGAACACCAAAGTCAATGAAGACAATTTAGTCCAAGCAGAATATTTTTATGGTACCCTACAAGCCAGCGATGACTTTTTGGTTGGCCTAGATTTATTGAAAGAAAAAGCCAATGTGAGGGATTATTTTTATTAAATTTCCAAAGGTCAAAAGTCGATAGTTTTGAATGGATTCCTTTAGATCGTAATTTCGAGATTAAAAGTATTTGGAAAGTGTGAAGCTAAAATAACTGTCCTGTTTGAAAAACAATAGGAACAACTCCTGATCCGAAACTCCACTAAAAATCCTACCTTCTATTGAACAAACCAAACCGTTGGCCAATCTTCTGGAGGCTTCTACAGTAAATAAATGTGTTTGTGTATCTAAATCGTATATACCACCCCCTAATATTGATGTATCCTGAGTGTCATTAAATGCAACTCTTGAACCGTAGAAAACATCATTTTGAAGACCCGATAAGGCCCAATCATCTCTTTCATCGTAGAGATACTCTACCAGGACTCCAATGTCTAGGCCATTATTGTTTACGTTTGAAAAAGTGTACTCCAAGCCTGCATCCATGGCAAAAAATTCTTGTTGCTCTGCTTTGCGAAAAATAGATTCAAACTTAAATAAAACAGCTCCTGCTGTAATTTGAAAATCCAAACCCAACTGGTCAATTAGGGGATAAAAGGCTTTAATATTTCCTCGATCATCAAATTCAAAATAGGGTTCTCTTCCGTTTCCTGAAAAGTAAGACAATCCAATATCCAGTACACCAATGTAATGTTTCCATCTGGCGGCAAAATCAGGGTGCCATTCTTCCTTGTCACTTTCGTAACCAATGGCGTCAGCCTCTAGAACAGTACTGAATCTAAAGCGTCCTTTTTCTCCGGCAAAACCACGTTTGCGGTGGTAGGGCAAATAAAACAAATCCAAGCTCCCCCAATCGGAGCTGAACCAACTGAACTGAACCATAGGTTGGCCCAACTTTTCCTCACCATCAAAACTTTTTAATGCGTCGGTTTGGTTGATGATGTCCACCAAATGATTACTCTCTGTTACGCCCCAAAAAACTTTTTTAAACCCTACACTCAATTCCCAATTGTTTTGGGCCTTTTGATAGTAGAATTCCCTCAAATCCCAGTATCTTCTATTTTCATCACGATCAATACTAAAATAGGCTGAGGCTATAAAATTTTGATAACCATTTTCCCAACCAAAAGAGTATGTTGGTTGGATGCCAATCGAAGGATAATCTTTTAACTGATTGTCAAATTGAGGGGCATCATAGAAATGGCGATATTGAGCATTGAACTCCCATTCAATAGTCGTTTTTACCTCATCTTTCTCGGTTTGTGCCATCACAATGACGGAGAACAAGAAGATGAAAGCTAAAAAAAAATTAGATGACTTCATGAATTAAAAAACAGCCCCCTGTTAGGAGGCCGTATTGTTTATGGAAAAGATTAGTTAGCAGCTCTGCGCAAGGCCATTTCGGTAAAATCCTCGTCTTTTAGGTTTATTTCAAAGTTGTAATTGTTAAAAAACAATAAGGTTTCTTTTTTACTTTGGTGGTTGACCATTTCAAATTTACTGGCTCTCCAAAACTTGTCCTTGTAGCGATTGTATTCAGTATAGCTCAAAGTTTTGAGTAATGCTCCTTTTCTATCGTAAAATTCAATGGTCTCCAAACGGTAATCTTTCGCTTGGTTATAAACAGCAATTCTCTTTTTATATCCCGATTTTGGGTCTACCGGATATTGTTCGACATACAATAAGTCTCCTTCTTCTTTCAGAAATTTATAGGTGTTTTTTTCCAATTCGACAGACGACAAATCTTCATAAGCAAATTCACTTCCCACAAAAGGACCTGATTTATTACTGGATGAAATACGTTTTGTGCGTTTGATTGAAGGCAAAAACAACCATTGATCGTCTGCTCCCTGTTTGTGAGTAAAAGTCAAGGTAGAGGTTCCTTTGATATCTTTGGGACTGGTGAATACAATCATGGACTTGTCTCCGTCTTCGTCCAACTCCAGTGTTTTGTTACTCAGAGTTCTTTCGCTCAATTGACCATTTTTGTTTTTCAACACCATTTTCAAATCAACTGAGGAACTTCCAAAGCCTCTATCTGCCTCTATGGCTTTTGAAACAATTTCAAGACCTTTTTCTTCGGCTGTTTGAGCTGTTGCCAATATTGGAAAAGTCAAAAGCAGTGTAAGTATTATTTTTTTCATCTTATTTAAATATTTGTTTATCAAATTAATTCGCTTCTTTCAAAGTACTTTTTTCTTTGTAGGCCAATATCAATATGGAGGGGAGAAGGATAAAGTCGATGACCAAGGCCGCAGTGATAATGACCACTGTTATTCTGGCCATATAACTGTTGAGCGCAAAAGGGGAAGTAGAAAGTACCGTAAAACCGGCAACCAAAACCAAGGTAGTGATGACCAATGCCCTGCCAACAGTCTCAAAAGCATAAATCACTGAATCTTTTGCGTTGTAGTTCAATTCTCTTCTGGCCCTGAGGAATTTACTCATAAAGTGAACTGTGTCATCCACAATAATCCCCAATGTCATTCCGAAGACGACTACCATGCCTGTATTGATTTCAGCCAAATATAGCGCCCAAAAACCAAATCCTACGATTACGGGAGTAAGGTTGGGAATCAGACTGATTGCACCCATTTTAAAACTTTTTAATGCCAACATCAAAACAAGAGAAATTAATAATAAAGCGATGATGTTACCTTTGATCATACTGTCAGCCTGACGAAAACCAAGTTTGGCAAACATTACGGTAGGACTTACACCAATGGCGTGCATGTACTCGGGTGTGTTTTCCTTTAGCCAATTTTCTGCTCTTTCAGTAAACTCCAACATTTTCTTACTACCCAAATTTTGAAGCACCACTGTCAATCGGGTTTCTGATTTGTCTACATTGATCTGATTATTGAGATCTAAACCAAAAGGGAGCGAAAGTTCGTAGAGCAATAAATATTGCGCAGCTTCTTGTCGATTGGTCGGTACTTTATAGTAGGATGCATCGTCTCCGTGCATTGATTTGTTGATTTTTCTTGTTACCTCAGCAAAGGAATTCACATGAATAACTTCCTCCTGCTCTTTGAGCCACTCCTCAAAAGCATTTAGTTTTTCCAAATAAATAGGATTGTTGATTCCTCCACTTTCTCCGCTTCCAATGGAGAATTCAGCATTGTAAATCCCTGTGAGGTTCTCATTGATAAAATCACTATCTGTTCTGAACTTTACGGTTTTATCAAAATAATCTACAAAACTGTCATTGAAAACATTTTGAAGGGCCATTAGTGTCATTCCAATGATAAAAACAGAAGAAATGACGGTAAGACGAATGGGCTGTTTGGCAATAAACTGTCCCAAAGTGGTATAAAAAGATACTTTGTTATTTTTCGCTTCATTTTTGGAACTTTTCCATATCGGGAAAATGGCCATTAAAGCGGGTAGGGTAGTTGTGGAGTATAAAAAAGCCATGCACATTCCGAAAGCCGTGATATTGCCTAAATGCCAAAAGGGAGGTACTTCACCAAAGTTTAAAGTTAAGAATCCTACTACTGTTGTCAAACTGGTAATAAAGACTGGCATAAAATTAAGTCGCATACTTTCGATGATGGCTTCCTTCTTTTGATAGCCTTCTTTTCTGAACTTTTGCAAAAGGGTTACCAAAATATGGATACTGTCGGCCACTGCCAAAGTGAGAATCATGGTAGGGAAAACCGACGATGGAGCGGTAAGTTTTATTCCACTCAAGCCAATAAATCCTACGGCACTTATGATGGAAAGCATTACTACCGCCAAAGTAGCTAATGTTGCAAAAATATTTCTCGTTAGCAATAGGGTTACCGCAATAACAATTAAAAACATAATTCCAATCAAAGCCAAATCGTTTTGAGAGGATTCAAAAAAGGCGGTGTTTAGGGGAACATTTCCTGATACATAAACGTCAAACTGAGGATGTTTTTCTTCAAATGCAGCGATCATGGCTCTGCTGGCCACAGTGATTTCTGGAATTTCCTTGGCGCTGTCAATACCAGGTAAACGAACCGTTACATTAACGGCGGCTACGCTTCCCTCTTTATTGACCAGCCGATTCACCAATACAGGGTCATTTAGGGCAATCTTTTTAATTTCTTCTATCTTTTCTGCAGTGAGATTTTCCGACTCATAGGATAAATCTTCAACATACAAATCGTCACCTTCAGCTCGGGTGTGTTGATAATTGGTCAAGGCATCTACCCTTGAGGAATAAGGAGTATTCCATGCCTCAGCGGTCAACTCTTCAATAGCGATCAAATTTTCTTTGGTAAAAATATTCTTGTTTTTTGGCGCCAAAACCATAATCATATTATCCACCTTAGAATATTTTTCTTGCAGACCATCAAAGGCTTCAAGTTCTGGATTGGATTTACTGAAGAATACGTGGTAGTCACCGTCAAATTCCATCTTACCTTGGGAGCCCAGGCCCATAGCTAAGACTATGGTCAATAGCAAGACTGCCCACTTGTGTTTTATTACAAACTTCCCCCAATTTTCAGCAAATGAGTTTTTTGATTTATTCATGGTTAATTAAATTTTTGCTAAGATATAGTTTTAGTTACATAAAGTAACTGATAATTTTATGTATATTTAAATTTGTAGAAAATCATAGCTGTGAGTTTTAAAAAACCGTTTTGTCCTATCGTAAATGCCATGAAAATTTTGGGTGGAAAATGGAAGTTACCCATACTTTTTCAATTGATGAGTGGTCAAATGCGTTTTTCAACCTTGGCCTCTTCGATTCCCAACCTTTCCAGAAAGGTACTGTCGGAACAACTTAAGCAAATGGAAAAGGATGGATTGGTTCTTCGTGAAGAGTTTGATCAAAGCCCGCCAAAAGTAGAATACTCCTTGACAAAACACGCTCGAAAACTGAAACCCATTTTGGAGTATTTGTATCAATGGAATAAACCTGCATTAAACCCTAAGAAATAGTTGTATGCACTTACACTGCTATAAACTGACTTGGGTCAGTTCTTAGATAAATGTAATGGCATTACCCTCCTTACCAGCTCTTCCGGTTCGTCCGATTCTGTGAATATAGCTTTCTCTCGAACTGGGAACCCTGTAATTAATGACGTGAGTGATGTTGTCGATATCGATTCCCCTTGAGGCAACATCGGTAGCAACCATGATCTGTATGCTTCCGGTTTTAAATTTCTGAATGGCTTTGGAACGATATTGTTGGGATTTGTCTCCGTGTATTTCGTCCACTCTTAACTCAAATTTTTTGAGAATATTACACAATTTGGAAACCTGTCTTTTGGTTTCAGAGAAAATCAAGACCTTTTTAAATTCCTTTTTTCTCAAAAGATCCACCAGCATTTGATTTTTCTCGATATCGTCTTTGGGTTTGATGACCTCTTGGTAGATATTGTCCGTATTGGCCTTACCCTCAGAGACCCTTACTTTTTCGTATTGCTTCACCAAGTTATCGATGATGTTTTGTTGTTTTGGGTTTTCTGTGGCCGAAAATAGTATGGTTTGATTTCTTTGGTGCATCTGATCAATGATCTTTTGAACTTCTTGAAGGAAACCCATGTCCAACATGGTATCAAATTCATCCAAAACTACTTTAGAGAAATCATGTAATTTCAATGCCCTACGGTTAATCATATCATTGATACGACCTGGTGTTCCAATAATCACATGGTTCAGTCTTCTGAGTTTATCTATGTCCTTATTGATGCTGGTCCCTCCAATAAAACAACTGCTAAAAATTTTCAATCCACTGCTCAGACTCTTAAACTCTTGTTCCACCTGTTGCGCCAATTCTCTGGTGGGCACCAAAACGATGGTTTTGTGTTTGTTTTTATTGGATAAGATTCGGTCAATGATAGGGATCAAAAACGCTCCTGTTTTTCCAGTACCAGTATTGGCAATACCGATGATACTCTTTCCTTCAGAAACGATTTCAAAAGTCTTGTCCTGAATCTCTGTGGTTTTTACAAAGCCCTTTTTGTTAATTCTTGACTGAAGTTCGGGGTTGAGATTTAATTCTTCAAATGTCCGGGTTTGAATATCTTTTTTATCCTCTTTTGGCTTAATGGTCGTATTGACCATCATACTCGGATCTAGTTCAGATTTCTTGAACCTGCCTCCCGACCTGCCTCCGGATCTACTTCCCGATCTTGCATTACTGCTTTTGGATCGGGGGTTGAATTTTTTTCGTCTCCCTGAACCAGAATTTAGACGCTCTCCTTGTTTTGAGGATTTACCTCCTTCTGAAGATTCATTTTTTTTATTTTTTGAATGGGATTCGATTGCTCTTTCCCTTTCTACTTTATTTTTTTTTCTTGGGGAGTAACTTTTTCTATTTTTTTCTCTCATCTTAGGAAAAGCTTGTTAACACAATTCATATGGGTTTATGAGTTTTTATTGATGGTGTTATTGGTTTGTTTGAACCAAAAAAGGAAAGATGATTATTTAAAGCGACCCCCTCTCAATTTTAAGGACGCGCAAATTTAGTGTTTTAAAACGGATTGAAGGGGCTTGGGGCTGTTTTAAGATTTTCTAAGAGACAAACTTCAAAATATCAATGGATACTTATATCTTTCTACTGTTGTTCTGTCTTTTCTGAGAGTAGTTTTTTGACTTTAGCTGCCAAGTCAGCCAAGTTTTTGTACCAAGTCAAAACATTTCCGTTTTCATCGACAGTTACAATCAGTTCCTTACCGTCTTCGTTTTTGGCCAATCCAAGATCCCAAATCCATTTTTCATGCCCGATCAGAGAAATAAATTCTCGGACGGCTCGATCAAAATTGGACTTTTCAACCCTATATTTCAGAATCTGGTTGTCAAAACTAGCAGAGTAAAGGGTACTGTTTTGTTCGTCAAAATAGAGTTTAGTGATTCCAGAACGATGCAGCTCAAGCTCTCCCAAAAATTCAAGAGGTATTTGCCCATTCATGGGATTGGAGTTGATGTAGGTTAGAATCTTTCCAGTTTGTGTACCTACAAAAAGAAATTCATTGGATAATATAAACGTCTGAATTTCCTCTTTCACCAAATGATTACTATCCAATGGTAATTTGATGATGTTTTTACCATTGTAAATAAAAATCTCATTGCTCGATGCGATAAACAATTGATCATTATAAAAATCGATACCCTTGATTTCAAAACTCACCTTTTTACTATCAAAAGTTTTGGTATTTTCATTGTAGAAAATTACTTCGTGGTTGGAAAATATAATCAATTCATCCTCAATGGAATTTATGTGGAGATCAACGATTGGATTTTTTGAATTGTATAACTTAGTTTCAGAGTTTTTGACAAATCGTTTCGAAGAGTCAACCTTGTAAACATTTCCTCGAAATGTTCCTACCAAGATATTATTTGGGTCAACAAACTTTACTTTTCTAATCCTCTCATTAATGGGGATTTTAATTGTGCTCAGATTGAGACTGTTTAAAATGTACAATATGCCATTGTCTCCTCCAAAAGCCAAAGCTGAGTCATTAAAAGAATCAATGCTTCTGATGGCCGTATTGGGTGCCATTCTATAGAGCATCATGGAGGTTTCGTTATAATTATTTTTTCCTTCAAGCACTCTTAGTGCAGTTTGAAGAATCATATAATTTCCCTCTGTATCTTCTGCGGTTCCGTATATTTCATTTTGTATTTGAGAGTGTTCTTCAAATTTCTTTAAAGCCTCATCTATGGCGGAAAACACCTTGTTCTGATAGATTTCATCACTGGCATTTGCATACTCCACGAGACGCTCCATTTTACGAACAATGGGATAGAATTCTGACTCAATTTCTGCAATTTTCCTTCTGTTTTCAGATTCTTCTCTGGCCATGTCTGCATTTTTTTTCTCACTTAAGGCCCGTTCCCTTTGATCATCAGCCATGAGTTTTTGCTTTTGGGCAATCTCGGCTTGTTGTTTGGCTTTTATATTCGCATCCAATGCTCTTTCGGTAGCATATTCAGCACTTTTTTTTGCCTCTAAAGCAATAATTTTGTCGTTTTCCGCATTCTTCTGTGCGATTTCTGCCTCATTTCTCAGACTGTCTGCCTTTTCTTTTTGTATGCTGGCTTCTTTTCTTTCTAGAATAGCCTCTCTAGCACTGATATCTGCCTTTTCTTTTGATGCCAAGGCTCTTGTTTCGGCATAGGAAGAACGAATTAAAAGGGCAAAGGCAATAATGATCAAGACTGACATCACAGCCCCCACGATCCGTGTGGTTTTTTTCTTGCGAATCAATCGGTTTTCCTCCCTCGATCTGTTTTGTTGATGAAAATCTATACTCTTATAAATATAGTCAACAGTATTTTGATAATTAAAACTGTATTTTTTCGCCCAATTGGGGTTATGATAGTCATTTTCTATCCATTCTTGGGCCATTTCCAATTCGGGTGTAAAGAGTAAACTGGCTTTTCCGGAATTGAAGTTTTCGGTTAATTCCGAAAAATTCTTAAATGATTTAAAGCTTTCTACTTCTTGATTAATCCATTGATTTTCTTGTCCCCAATTTCTTTGTAAAAAATATTTGTTAGACAAAAGGTCATCAGGATTCAATGAATAGATGTCATTTTTTGGGACTCCTGTAATGGCTCTTGGTATAATTTCGAAGGATTCGTCAACGACTGCTTTGAGTTGAAAAATCACATCAGATATCTCTTGAATAGACAGTCCTGTAATTACTGAAATATTTTCGATTTGTTCGTATTTGCCATCATTTACATTTTCAAAGTTGTAGAGGGCCTTATTGATTTTTTCAAAATGTATTTTTTGAGTATCAGAAAGGCTTTGATAGCTTGTTTCAAATGCATGTTGAATGCAGTAATTGATTCCGCCCAGTGCATCGATCTCTTGGTTAGCTACTTGAGAAGCTTCTGAGTCTGTTTCCTCATTTTTGTGGGCGATGATTTGTTTGAACAGAAACTGCATGTTGGGTAAAAGTGTCGCATCCGACCCCAGATCATCCACAATAGATTTAAAAGCACTGTTGGAGAAACTGAGCCCTTGTCCCAGAAAATTATTTTCTACAATTGCTGTGATTCCAGCCTTGGAGAAATTAGGAATGGCATATTGAGACTTACTGATTATTTCCTGTAGTTTGGCATATTGCGACAAATGAGATAAATAATCCGACTGAATGACCAAAGCAAAATATATTGCAGTGTCTTTAATCTTAACTGTTCTTGCAACCAAATCAAAGAGCAAGTCATCTTGATTACTATGATCAGCATCAAAAATTCTGTTGAAAGTAAATAGATCCTCCAATTGGTCAATGACGATCAATAAGTTCTTTTTGTTATTGATTTGGGATTTATTGAAGATTTCAACAAGACCGAGACTTGCCAAGTCATTGAAGGTATTCATATACTCACTAAAATCTTCTGTATTGGCTTTTCCATCAAGGGTTAGACTTCCTTCCGAGGTTAGTGAATAAGCCAGATTTTCTATGGGAGAAATACCGGGTCTAAATTTACATATCGCCCATTGTTTACCGGCTTGAGCCAAAAAACCTTTTTCTAATCTAGGAATAAGACCAGCGTTAACCAGAGAAGACTTTCCAGTTCCTGGAGCTCCAATAAGGGTAACCAATTTGTCCTTTTGAAGAATTTGTAGAAGCCCTTCTACTTCTTTTTCTCTTCCGTAAAAAATTTCAGATTCTTCTTTTCGATAGGATCTTAATCCAACCAGTTTTTCTGCTTCCATATATATCTCAACAACCAAATTTATCAAATAAAACGGGTAATATCAATATTTAAAAACCAAATCTTATATTTGATTCTAATAATCTACAAGTGTCAAGATTTTATCATACTTACGATTTAAACTCAGAAGTTGAAAAAGAATTACTCAGAGCATCTCATTTGGCGCAAATTCTGATTGATGAGTTCGATCTTTTTGTTATATCAAAAGCTTTATTTAGGGCTTTGGATCGGGAGGTCAATATTGAAATTATAATTATCTCCAATACCCAAAATAAGTCCATGAAGTTGGTCAACCTTTGCAAAAGACTCATTGATCAGGAGGTTTCGATATTTTGGAAAATGGATTCTGAGTTGTTTACTAAGGAGGATTATTTTGCCATTTTTGACAAGGAATATCTCATTTGTGGTGCCGAACAAGCGGAGTTTGAGTATCCAGAAACATTGTTGCGTTCCAAAAATGACTATTTTAATGGTATTGCCCACAGTGCTCAGAGGATCAATCTGCTTTCAGGGGACATCAAGATTGATTTTACTGTAGATAAGAGCATCGTTTTTTCTAGGGAGACCATCACCTTGATGTGGGAAACAAAAAACGCTCATGAAGTGGTCATTCATCCAGCAGAGTGGAGTGTATCAACCCAAGGGGTCAAAACCTTTCAAATCATTGAGGACACAAAATTTACTATTGAAGGAAAAAACAAAGATCAATCTTCCAGAAAAAGTCTATTTGTAAGGGTTATCAAAGAAAATGAGATTGATATAGACGTTGACGTATTTGATCCCATCATCAAAGAGTTTATTGCAATTCAACCTGCCTCAACGGGAGAGGGACTCTATGCCGCATACCTCAATCAAAAAATAAAACTCAATTGGAATATTCCTATGATTGGTAAGTTTTCGGAGTCTCAAATGGGTAAATTACCGTTGGTAGGAAGCCATGAATTTGAACTGAATGAAAACGATACTTTTTTGTTCACTTTCAAATCCATCAACCGAACCCAAACCAAGAAAATTAGTTTTCATTGTTTTCATGACGAAAGTTTTTTTGGAGAAGAATCGGTTGTCGAATCCGAACCAGAAAAAATAGTTGAGAAAGAAGCCCCAGCAACCCAAAATCGTATGTCAATATTTATGAAGTCCTGTGTGGAATTATTTAATATATTTATTAAAAAAAATAATTGACACAGAGTGGTCACAAAATAGGCGTAATCAGTAGGTTTTTGATCTTTTGCTCAGGGGCGAGTTTAGACCTATTGAAAAAATGCCCTCGTTTTGAAACCAATAAGTATGTTGGGATTGGTCTGACGGTTTTTTTTACCGCCCTACTGGCCATCATATCTTCTTTTTTTGCCTTTTCATTGATTTTTGATAATAGCATTTTGATCGTCCTTTTTTCTTTGTTTTGGGGTGCCATTATTTTCAATCTTGATCGCTACATAGTTTCAACGATGCGACACAGTGACAATAAATTACAAGAGTTTATTAAGGTAATACCCAGGCTTATCATTGCTTTGTTGATTGCCGTGATTATATCCAAACCCCTTGAGGTGCAGATTTTTAAAAGCGAGATTCAGTCCTATTTAATGATCAAAAATGCACAAGAAATAGCGGAAGTGGATTTCAAATATACTGTTCAGTTTAGTGAACTCAGTCAAAAAAAAGCTATTGTAGATTCTCAGTACACTGCGATGCTTATGATCCGTGAAAAATACTATGAGGATTATAAATGCGAATGTGACGGAACTTGTGGAACCCGAAACAGGGGTAGGGGAATAGAATGTTTGAGTAAGAAAGAGAAATACGAACAATTTCTGAATGAACTCAAATCGGAGAAGGTAAGACGGGACTCTACTTTGGTCAACCTGTCAAAACGTGAGTCGGCTTTAAAATCCAAAATCGAACAAGAAGCAGCAGTCATTAAAGCTTCAGTAAGTTCAGGTCTGATTGATCAAATAAGGGCCTTGAGTGAAATTGACAAACTTTCTTCTATGTTTATCATTTTCATTTTTGTTATGATAGAAACGGCGCCGATTCTCACCAAGTTATTGTCCTCAATTGGACCCTATGACAATTTGGTTTTGGAATACGAAAGGGCTTTCGAAACCAATTATCTAAAAGCTTTGGATAACTTCGATCACGAAAGGCAGAAAAATTTAAAACTAAAAGAAATGTCTTCTCGAATGGAGTTGAAATCCAAGGAGAGTGAAATTCAAAATATTATCAAACAGGAGGCTCGGGACCGATATGAAAAAATCAGAACCGAACTCGAAAGGAAAACATTTGAGAATTAGGGAATGAACAAACTAAGCCACCTTCTTGCAGTCTCACTTTTTACCATATCTTACGGGTGTGCCTCTATTTGGGGGGTCAAATCTGGTGCGGACGCCTTAAATTATGAATTAAAAGGTGTAGATGCTGAGGAAATTGGAAAAGAAGTTTTGCAAGCAGGTTCTGTCACCATCGCCAATAGAGTGGATAGTATTCAAAGCAGTTCGATCGCCGAAGCAGATGGCAATGCAATAAAACAATCAAATGAGGTCAATGAACTTACTGTGGTTCGAAACAGCCCACCCAAAGAGACTTCTGTCATCCAAATCGATAGTCTTAAAGAAAAGCTGATGGCAGATGGGAGCATCAAATTAAATCCGGAAGATGCTTTTTTGATCGACCACCTTCGACCTAAACAAACTTTGGACACCCTTTTCTTGGCCAATCTTTATTTCCCAACCGAAAGCAGGGGGATTCCTACTTCTTTTCAATATGAAGTTAAAAAAGACGACCAAATTTTCTTTGAATTTGAAAATCAAAAATCAAGAAAAGTAAAAAAAATCGAAATCACTGAGGGGGGGGAATCTCGTTTCTATCACACAAATCTTAAGAAAAAGAAAAAGATTGAAGGTCATTTGACCATTCAGTCCGATAATATTATGACCATCAAGGTGGTCAGATCTGGTTTTTTTAAGTCTGTTGTGAGAATGAAAATTAGAAAATTATCGAAGCCACAATCCTATACTGTTGAAATGGTAAATGATACTCTTGTGGAGACTAGAACTGTGGTGGAGGAGGTGGTCGATACACTTTTTGCCAAAGTCGAGGAAAAAAAATACAGCCTCAGTCCCCGCTTGGACATTACTCACATGAACAGAATGGATTTTCCCATAGAAATCAATGATGTAGATAATCTGATTGGTTGGGGATATTGGCTCGGTTTGAGTGAAGATGATTTGGAAAAGTACAAGACCCTTGCGGAAAATGATCCAGAAATGGAGCCTTTGATCAGTTTTGTAAAATCCGAATTGAATATCAGCGAGAGTAATACCTATCTTCCCAGAGCCGAAAATTCGGATGTGTATTTACAGATCAATAAGTTGGTCACCGACTCACCCAGTTTGAATACTGCCAAAAATTATGGATATTTTAATTGCGAGGAAGTATCTCCATCACGGAAAGCCGAAATTTATTTAGCCAATAAATCCAAACTTTACCAGCACGAAATTTCACTTTTGGTGGTGGCAGTCAATGTAGAGCACTCCCAAAAAGAAATAGAAAAAGAATTTTACACTGAAATTCCCCGTATAAAACTAACGCTGATTCCTTGAAAAAATATAGTAAACTTTTTGTCCTCAGCTTTTTGTTGACCTCCTTTATTTCCTGTAATGAGGTAATGAAGTTGAGAAACAGCGCCCGAAGAACCCAAGGCCAAATGCGCATGCTCGAACGCAGTATGAATCGCACCAAAAAATCTTTGGGTATTGATGGAGAGAAAAAGGAAGCCACTTTAGATTCCGTTGATCTGGGATATGCTCCAATAGAACAAAAAAACATGCTCAATTCCTATGGCTATTTATACGATGCGCTTAATGGAGATGATCAAGTGGTGACCAGTTCTAATTTTTATTGGGATCCCGAAAAAGAGGTTTACTATGTAAAAGACAAGCGTTACCGTCAAATTATTCCCGGGAAAGAAGTTTTTGGATGGCATCCCTATTGGATGGGAAATGCTTGGAAAAATTATCCTTTCGAGTTGCTGTCTACTTTATCTTATTTTTCTTATAAAGTAGATCCTGCAACTGGTTCCTATTCCAATCCAGAACAGATAGAAGATTGGAGGAATACCGCTTTGATTGATTCGGCCAAGTTAAAAAAAACAAAAATACTATTGACCGTTTCCAGTCATGGACGATCCAATAACAACCAATTTTTGGGTGATCGGGGAAAGTGGAATGTTTTGATAGACAGTGTTACCCGATTGATCAAGGATCGCAATGCTGATGGAGTAGACTTAAATTTTGAGCAATTACCCTATCTTAAGCGTGAAAGGTTTAATCTTTTCGTGAAACAATTCAGAGAACAACTGGACAATCAAATCAACAATAAAAAACCAATCATTTCCATTACCCTGCCGGCAGTGGACAGTAGAGAGATATTTGACATACAAGAGTTGCAAAAATACGCTGATTTGTTGGTCATCATGGGATATGATTACAATACAGGGAATCAGGTTCAAGGGGCAGTGGCACCTTTGCGCTCAGCCGAAGGCCTCAAAATCAGTCTAAGCAATACGGTGGAGTTTTATCTAAATAATGGAATTGATCCATCAAAAACAGTATTGTCATTACCTTATTATGGCAGCATGTGGACGGGTGTTTTAGGTGAAAATGGAGAGGTGGAATCGAAATTTGAACGAAAAGTCACCTACAGAGAGGTCATGAATTTGTTTTCAAGTAATAATCTTGCTAATTCGAATACGACTCCCATTTTGGATAGAAAGAGCATGACCAATTATTACAATCTCACTTATCCCGATAATACCACCAAAGAAATCTGGTTTGATGACGATTTTACTTTGGGAAAAAAGTTTGATTATGCGGTGAGTCAAAACCTTAGAGGAGTTGGGATTTGGGCCCTGGGTTATGACAATGGTTATGAAGAGCTGTGGGATGTTATTGATGATCGATTTGCCAATAAAGAAAAGGTTGTGACCAATCCCATAACCAATCAATCAGGGTTTGCGATCCGATTATCACAATCGATACTAAAAAAGAAAAACGTTATAATCATCGCATCTATTTTCTTTTTCTTTTCGGTGGTCATTGGATTTTTGATCACATTGAGTGATTGGAGGATTAGAGATTCCATTGCCAGAAATCAATTTCATAGGACAATTTTTATCGCCTTGGTTTTTGTTTTCCTTACCCCACTGATTTATTTGATCAACGAGTTGCTATTCCTAAAATCCGATTGGATTTATTATTTGGTTTTTCTTTTGGGTAATTTGTCTTTTTACCTGTCCTCATTTATTAAAATTAAAACCCACAAAAAACCATAACAAATGAAAGAAACCATCGTAAAAGAGTTTTTTTGGTTAATCATTGGATCACTTATTTCATTGATTCTCTCCTTTGTTTTTTTAGGTCTTTTGGATCTTACCTCTGCTAATGAGGAAATGAATGAAGTCGAAAAAGTTTTTTCAATTCAGTTGTACATTATAGGATGTATCGTTTCACTCATCTCTGTGTATATTGTAAGGGTTGTTGTCTATGCTACTAAGAAATACATGAACAGATGATACACAATTTGGTTTCTTCAATTGGTTTTCGATTGGATGAGTTTTTAAAAAATAAGCTTTCGATATCTGAGGATTCGGTTGTAATATCCAGTTTGGTTGATATGGGAGGGAATATGAATCAAGAAATAGAAAATAAAATCACCATCTTCCTTCTGAATTTAGAGGAAGAAAAAATCACCAAAAATGGACAGTTCCAGTCTATGCAAGGAATGGCTCCTCCTGTGACGATCAACATTTATCTGATGTTTACAGCATACTTTCCAAATTTTAATTATATAGAATCGTTGCGCTACATCTCTTTGGTGATAGAGTTTTTTCAAAATTATAATACTTTCAACAATGCCAATACTCCTTTGTTGTCGAACAATATTGATAAGTTGCATGCTGAGTTCTATAATATTGATATTAACGAAGTCAGTCGTTTTTGGGGGGGCATAGGCACAAATTACATTCCTTCCGTAGCTTATAAAATCAAGCACCTTAGATTTGATGGTAATGTGATCCTTGAAAACATACCACGTGTTACGGGAAATCAATCCAATGAAGAACAATCTTAAAACCATAAACGTTATTTATGAGTAGTGCTTTACAGAACTCAATTAGTTTAAAGACCAATTTTAAAAAAATTGTAGAGGTTTTTGTCTACCATGAGTACTATAGAGATCGGAATTTTACCGCGATTGATTTTATGCCTGACCAACAGAGTAGATCAATGATTAGGAACTATGATCTTTTGTTTAAAAAAACACCGCAAGGATTTGTCTTGCTTCAAAACCGTGAGACCAAAACAACCAGTCCGAGTTTCCTTGGTCCTGTAACTTTTGGTTTTAATATGACCTTTAAAGATGTTTTGTTTTTAAACCTCACCAATATGCCTTATCAAAACAATCAATTGATAAGTTTCAACAACCAAATAGCAGAGAGCGATCGCCTTCATGAAGACAGCTATGTTGGAGAAAAAGATTTACAACCCTATGCCGGGAATGGTATTGTTGGAAAGATTGATTTAACTATAAATGAAAAGGATGAATTTTTTGGAGCAGAAACAAGGAGTTCTGACTCGTATCAATACAAGATTTTTTTTGATTCACGAACCTTTATCCTTCGTCACAATTTTTATTTTTCAAGCCCAGATGGGGACATCTCTAAGTTCTACATACAGGATGAAAAAGATGGAAAGCGGTATGAAGATTTCACCCCTCGAAAAATAGAAAATGGAATGGATGTGTTTTCATTGGAGCTTTTCGAAGAGATTAAATTGAAAGAGCAATTCGATTTTTTACTCTATCTGAAGAAGGAAGATGAGTTTGATAAATCTTTTTCAAAATTTTTACCACATCCCGAACCTAAGAATTTAAGTTACGATTCTGAGAGAAAAGTTTTCATTATCGATCTTTTTACAATTTTGGATTAAAAAAAATAATAAAACATTTTTTTATTCACTATATATATATAAATTGTCTTAAAATATATTTATGGCCGCAACATTAGCAACTCCTGGAGTTTACATAGAAGAAAAAAGTTCATTTGGATCTTCGGTAGTTCCAGTACAAACAGCAATACCCGCTTTCATTGGGTACACACAAAAAGCAAGTAGGGGGTCGAAGGATTTGACCAACGAACCTACCAAGATTTCATCATTAGGGCAATATGAAGAACTTTTTGGGGGAGCACCCCAAACTAAGTTCACCATTGAAACTTCAGAAGATTTTATTACTGGGTTCCAATTGTCATTTGTTGAAAACACTCGTTTTCTTATGCACAACGCAATGCGATTTTTCTACGCCAATGGCGGAGGAGATTGTTACATTGTTTCTGTGGGTAGTTATGATGAAACCATTGATGCAGGAAAGCTAAACGATCCAAAAGGTGGAGGTTTGGCATCATTAGAAAAACATTTGGAGCCCACATTGGTGGTTGTTCCCGATGCTATTCTTTTATCTGAAGCAGATTGTTATTCACTTCAGGCTGCAATTCTCTCTCACTGTGGATTCAAAATGAAAAATCGTTTTGCCATTTTGGATGTTTACAACGGAACTCAAGAGCGAACCTTTGATGACGAAGATGCAATCAGTAAATTTAGAGAAGGAGTTGGCTCCAATTTCCTTATGTGGGGAGCTTCTTATTATCCTTTCCTCAATACCACTTTGGTAAAGTCATCTGAAATCGATTACACCAAAATTGAAAACCTAGACGGTTTAGTTGAAGTATTGACAAAAGAAGTCGCTGATAATTTGGCTTCAGAAAGCATTACCGAAGCTAGAGCAGAGGGTATCACTACCGAGATTAATAAAATTTCAGAAGAAAATGATTCAGATGCAGTGAATTCATTGCATTCAACTCTTACTGTTATTAGTCCGAAGTTGAATATGATCATCTCAGAAATGAGTGAGATGTTGAATCTTATGCCACCCAGTTCAGCGATGGCTGGAGCCTACTCTATGGTCGATTTTACTGCCAGTGTAGCTCAGTCTCCTGCTAACATCAGCCTAGGGTCAGTGATCTCTCCTGCCGTTAATATTAATAATGATAATCAAGAAGACCTTAACTTACCTCTTAATGGTAAGGCCGTTAATGCCATCCGTAGTTTTCAAGGAAAAGGTGTTTTGGTATGGGGAGCGAGAACATTAGACGGTAACTCAAAAGACTATCGATATATCAGTGTTCGAAGAACCATGACATACCTCGAGCAAAGCATAAAATTTGCTGCAGAAGCTTTTGTTTTCTCACCTAATAATTCTACAACTTGGTCTACTCTTAGAGCCACTGTTATCAATTTTTTAAACAATCAATGGCAGTCTGGTTTATTGGCTGGTCAATCTCCTGAGGACGCATTCGAAGTGCAAATTGGACTTGGATCTACTATGACTCCCAACGACATTCTAGACGGAGTATTGAAAATGACCATTAAAGTTGCGATTACTAGACCCGCAGAATTCATTGTCATCACATTTGAACAACAGCAACAAAAATCTTAATTAAAATAAAAAAATAAAAAATTATGGCACTACCAACAGCAGGCACAGGCGCAGAACAAGATCAGTTTTGGCCACTGCCAAAGTTTTATTTCTCTGTTGATATCGGAGAAGAGTTTACGGATCTTCCCTTTCAAGAAGTTAGTGGATTAGATGTTGAAACAGAGGTGATTGAATACCGTCATGGCAATAGCCCGAGTCATTCGACCATCAAAATGCCCGGTATGATGAAATTCGGTGATATTACACTTAAGAAAGGTGTTTTTGCTACTGATAATGATTTCTATACATGGATTTCATCAATTAGTTTAAACACATTTCAGCGTTTAACTGTTACAATTCGTTTGCTTGATGAGCAAAATAATGCTAGAATGACTTGGATTTTACAAAATGCGTTCCCAAAACAAGTAACGCCAACTGATTTGAATTCCCAAGCTTCAGAAGCAGCCATCGAAACAATGGTATTAGCGCATGAAGGCATGGTTGCTCAAGCGAGTTAATAGACCATAGTTCTACAGACACTCCTAAATTAAACTTTAATAGCTAAACGGGCCTTTGTAATAGTCCCGTTTAGCTATTTTAATAATAAGATCGTCATGATTGATAAGTCCAGAGATTTAGAGTATCCTGCACTAGGTTACGTCTTTAGTGTTGCTGCAGTTAATTCTACGGGGTCTTATGAGAAAGACAAATCAAAGGGTATAACATCTGCAAGTTCTGATTCTAAAGGACCCGATGCCAATTTTCAATCGGTTAGTGGTATTAAAGCCACACGGAATTTTGATGATTATCGTCCACTGGGATTGAATAATTATAATTTTCATTTGCCCACTACCACTACCTACGACGACCTAGTTCTCGAACGTGGTGTTGTTAAAACTCACTCTGATTTTACCCTCTGGTGCAATTCTTTCATCAACCTTCATTTGCCTGGAGCTTCTTCTGATAAGAGCAGCGCTCCAGCCATTACTTTCAGCAAACTACTTTTGGTTTTTCTTTGGGATAGAGATAAAAATAAACCTTTGATGACATGGACTTTTTATGATGCCATCCCTAAATCCATAGAATATTCTGGTATCAGTGCCAAAGAGAGTAGCTATGCTGTAGAGAGGATTACCATCGCTTATTCACGTTTTGAAACCGATGCTAACCCAATAACCTAAAAAAAGTAATCATGCCAATTGAAATTAAAGAGCTTATTGTTAGAGGTATTGTTGATGGAAAATCTAACCCAAGCGATTTTGATGTCATTAAAACCGTGAAAGAGCAGATAGAAGGCTATGATTTTGGCTTATCGGAAGTTGAAAAAAAAGAAATCATCCAAGATTGTTTATCCGAGATGAAGACCCTATTGGAGCGTAAATCAAACTTTTAAAAATGAGCACCAATTCAGCTAAAATTTTTTCGATCGAAGGTTATGAGGATAAAGATTTTAAGAAAAAGATCGGTTTGTTTCAATTACAAGTTGCTCCTGATAAATTTGATATAAGTTTTGGGCAGGATTCAGGCGAAACTTCTAAAAATGCCAATGGAGATGTTTTGGTGGCAGGTTCACCAGGAAAGGAACTCCGAGATTTAAGTTTTTCTTTTCTTATTGATAATTCTGGAGTTTTTCCTCAACTCCCCTCTGGATGCAATAAGATTGGAAGTTCTATTATGCCTGCCGTTAATCTATTGAATCAAATTACCGTTTTGATTGATGATGATTCTCATACCAAACCATTTGTATGGGCTATTTGGTCTGATTTACAGATTCAAGGTAGGGTATCTAATATTTCTTATAACTATTCTTTTTTCAATGAGAATGGGGAACCGATTCGAGCTTCAGTCTCTATGCAAATTACTGAAATCGCTACTGAAAAACCCACCCAAAGGAGTCCAGATATTTCACGAATGCCCAGTGTTAAAGACGGAGATAATTTGGTGAAGTTTTGTGAGGATTTTTACGACGATAAGAACTATTACCTTAAGATTGCTGAATTGAATAACCTTAGCTCATTCAGAGCCCTGGAAACGGGCAAACGTCTTGAATTTCCACCTATAAAAAAATAATCAATGAGTGATGCTACCCCCATAGATTCTTTAAATGAAGTAGTATCCTATGCATTGATTTTCAATAAAAAACCGCTACCAGTTACTTTTGAGATTTACAGTATATCCGTTCACAAAGAAATCAATAAAATCAGTAGAGCAGTGATAAAAATACTCGGAGGTAATCCTAAATTGAATTTGTTTGAAGAAGCAGAGTCAAATCTTTTTAAACCGGGTACTGATGTTGAGATTAAGATGGGCTATAACCAACACAATTCTAGTGTTTTTCAAGGTATAGTTGAAAAAAATGGACTTTCTATTCGCGAGGGATTTCATGAGTATAAATCCAAAAGACTATTGGTAATTGAGTGTGTTGATAAGGCTATAGAAATGACCAAAACTTATACCTCCGACATCTATGAGGCAAAAAAAGACAGTGAAATTATTACAAGTCTTATCGCCAAATCGGGTTTAAAAAAAACAGTGACTGCCACCACAGTAAAACACGCTTTTCTCCCCAAATACAACATCAATGACTGGAATTTCATGCTTCAGAGGGCTAGTTCTAATGGTCTTATTGTCATTAATTCGGACAACGCCATTACCGTCAAAAAACCCTTGGGCACAGGAAGTCCAACCCTAACGGTAAAACACGGAGATGGTTTATTGGATTTCGAAGGCAAAATAGACGGAGGGGATCAGTTGAATGCACTTCAGCTGAGCGGTTATGACCCTTTCCAAAAAAAGTCCCTGAAGTCAAATGCTTCCGAACCCAAACTCACTCCGCAAGGAGACCTAAAGGGTAAAAACATGGCATTGAATTCAAGCCCGTCAAAATCAGAGTTGATTGTTCCCCAACCCCTTGATACAGCCGAATTGGCAGAGATTTCTAATGCATTATTGACCAATAGTCGTCTGAAAAGTGTGCATGGAATGGCAAAAGTAAAAGGAATAAAAACTGGA